>MDSV01123307.1_pt1 | contig 11776 bp, 9 predicted proteins | sample 810851 | NCBI WGS metagenome assembly MDSV01 (sample SAMN05326640, study PRJNA326480) | marine metagenome | isolation source: seawater | place: Atlantic Ocean: North East | collected 2012 | reverse complement strand
ACATCGCAGATGCTATAAACAAAATTGGTTTTGGTTTGGTTGTATATAATATCGCCTATACAGAAACTCAAAAAGAGTTGGTATAAGTGTTTTATGTGCGTTGTTAGAAGGTGAAGGCCAGGTTGGAATAACCTGGCCTTCTTATTTAAAGTCAGTAGTTATGAATAAATTTCTCTTTATGTACATGTGTTGTATGTATTTACTTATGAATATATTCAATGTATATCCAGATATATCAATAAATCATCAACTCATATTTTCAGCATTTTTTATATCTTTTTTTGGAATACCACATGGAGCTATTGATAACATTATTGCTCGTCACAAAACAGGAATAAATAACATTGTTTTTTATATAATTTATCTGCTTGTATTTCTCGTTTTTTTAGCAGTTTGGTATATAAATCCAAAAGTCGCTTTATGGACATTTTTAATAATTTCTGCTTATCATTTTGGGGAATCGCAATTAGTTCCATTAATCAAATCAAAAAAGTACCATCATCTTGTCTTTTTTCTTTGGGGAGTTTGGCTGATTACAAGCCTGCTATTTTTTAACTCTATAGAATTAGAATTAATAGCAAATTCTTCAAAAGCTTTTAGTTTAGAAAAAAACACATTATCAATACTTCCTTCACTGTTTTATGGATCAAGCATATCCATTTTTATAGTTTTAATAATACTATCACTTAACAAAATTCTAAAAGTTAATCATCTATTTCAAGAATTATTCACATTGATCTTATTGGCACTGACATTCCATATTTTTCCATTTATAATTGGGTTTACCATGTATTTTGTTTTTCTTCACTCAATAAGAGTGATGTATCATGAATATGATTTTTTAAAATCACGTATTGAGCAATTATCTTATACCGCATTTATAAAATTATTACTGCCAAATACAATTATGTTTTTGTTAGGCGTAGTCATTTTTCTGTTTCTCCATTCATATAATTATTTCACGCTCTCATTGAGTGAAATACTCATTATATCAATATCGTGTGTAACGGTTCCGCATGCTTTCGTAATGATGAAATTTTACAAAGGGCAAACTCAATTATCATAATAGTGCAGTGTTTTTATGAGGTCATCAAAAAATTTTTATGGTTGCGAAATAGAGATATACAAATCTTTTCTTAGTGAAGAATATTCTGTTTCGCTATTTCATATATTAAAGAGCGAAACAAAATGGGAACAAAATGATATTGTGATTTTTGGTAAAAAAAATAAAATACCAAGACTTAATGAATGGTATGGACCTGTTAATATGAATTATTCAAATATCAATTTCGTATCAAAACCTTTGACAAAAACCTTAAATCAGATTCGTGAAAAAATTGAAAAAGAAACCAGCTCATATTATAATTCTGTATTAATGAATTTATATAGAAATGGACATGACTCAATGGGTTGGCATTCCGACGATGAAAATATTTATAACCCAAAAGCTCCTATAGCATCATTAAGTTTGGGAGGATCAAGATGGATGAAGTTTAAAAAAAAAACAAAAAAGGGGTTAGGTAAGAGAACTCTCAAATTAAGGCTTGATAAAGGAGACTTAATTATTATGAAGAATCCAACTCAAGAGATACTTAAGCACTGTATTCCAAAATCATTAACTGATATTGACGCGAGAATAAATCTCACATTTAGATCTGTAATCGAAAAAAAAGATGCTTTTAAAATTAAATATTGAAAGACCTGAAAAAGAAAAAATATTACAAGAATTAACCGGAGATAGCTTTAGTTTTTTTGAACGACTACAAAACAAAATTTTTGGTTCACCTAGATACGATATTATAAGTATCGAACCAGATATTTTTAAGGGAAAAACACCTGGCAGAATAGGAGCAAATCTTGAAATTAGAAAAAAAGGCTTAGCGATTTATTTTAGGTTTAATCATGACGAATTCGCATTAGCAACCAATTTTCATCAACTAACAATCATGAAAGATGAAAACTTAATCATTCAATTAAATTCACACAGAATATCACTCAAAATTAACAACACAAAAAGCCACATAGCATTTGTAAGAAACTTAATCAAAAAAAAGGCTGAGGTTTATGCATCGTCAACCATTATTTCTGAAAATTCTAGACAAAAACGTAACTAGAATAATTCATCAATTTTTCTCGCAATTAAAAAATCATTTTCATGTAACCCATCAATCTTATGAGTAAAGACAATAATTCTTACTGTTTTATAATTAATATGAATATATGGGTGATGTCCCTGATTTTCAGCTAAATCAGCTACAGAATTTGTAAAACTGATTGCCGAATTATAATCTGTGAAATTAAAGTCTCTAATAATTTTTTTTTCCTCTAACACCTCCCAATCTGGATGAATTAATTTGAGATAATTCTGTATTTCATTTAATTTAAGTGGTGGGATACCTCCTTGACAAGGGACACATGAAGATTGTTTAAACATTTGAACATTATATTTTAATGACACTCTAACTAACAAAATTAATTAAATGGTAAATAAAATATCTCGTTCTCTTCACTGGTTCAGAAATGATTTGCGTTTAGACGATAATTTAGCTTTGGCGAAATCTTTAGAGTATGATCAAGTAATACCAGTATATATAATTGATGATCATTTTTGGAAAATGGATAGATGGGGACATTTTAAAACTGGAACATTTAGAACTCATTTTCTTTTCGAGAGTATTCATGATTTAAAATGTGAAATTGAAAAATTAGGTGGCTTTCTAATTATTAAACAAGGAAATCCTGCAGAGATTTTACCTCTAATCATGAAGGAGTTTTCATGTAACATTCTAATTGCACAAGCTGAACATACATTTGAGGAATTAGAGATTGAAAAGTTAGTTGAAGGTGCTATTAATAAAATAGGAAGCACATGTAATTGGGTTGAAGGACATACACTTTATCACCCAGAAGATATTAATTTTTTATTTGATAAAATTCCCAACATATTTACAACGTTTAGAAAAAAAGTTGAGAAAAATTGTGAGGTGCGTGAGTGTATCCCAGCTCCTGTTAAAATCAATTGCCCCGAAAATTTAATTTCAGATAATATTCCAGATTTAGCAGAATTTTTATTGCAAACTGGACAAAAAGTAACTCATACGGATAATAGAAGTTCCTTCCCATTTAAAGGGGGATTAAGTAATGTAAGAAAGAGGCTAAAACATTATTTCTGGGACAAAAAATATCTAAGTGTATATAAAAAAACAAGAAATCAACTTTTTGGTCAAGACTTTAGTAGCAAGTTCAGTCCTTGGCTAGCTAACGGATGTATAAGTGCTAGAAGAATAAGAAGTGAAGTAAAAAGGTATGAAGTAGCATACAAACCTAATCAAAGCACTTATTGGCTTGTGTTCGAATTAATATGGCGTGATTATTTTAAGTTTATAGCAATTCAACATGGCTCTCGTATTTTTCATAAATGTGGGATCAAAAGAAAAAAAATATCAAGTAATCAAAATAAAACATTATTTGAAGAATGGAAAAAAGGAGAAACTTCTGATGCATTTGTCAATGCAAATATGCGTGAACTTTTAAATACAGGATATATGAGTAATAGAGGACGGCAAAACGTTGCGTCATACTTAATTCATGATTTGGGCATTGATTGGCGACTAGGAGCATCATGGTTTGAACATCTATTAATTGATTATGATCCTTCGAGTAATGTTGGAAATTGGATATATCTGGCTGGCGTTGGTAATGACCCAAAGGCAATAAGAAAATTTAATACAATAAGACAAGCTGAGATCTACGATAGAAAACATAAATACCGTAATCTTTGGAATCCTAATTTTAGTCGCCTGAATTTATAAGTCTCATTAATCTTGTAATCTCGGTAAAAACATGATGTAAATTGTGAATCTAAAATCTAAACAATGAGACATCTATTTACTACTCTACTTGTATTCTATAATTTCACGTTAATAGCCCAAATGGATTCATTTTGTAATTGTAGTGACCTTTCAGAGGGGTCTAATCCCGATTGGCCTCATGTTTTAACCGCATGTACTATTGATGATGGAAACAATGGCGAAATGCAGGAATTTCAAATTTTAATTACTTCATTGCCAGAAACAGGGGCAAGTTTTAGGGTTGCTAAAACTGTAGCAAATGGGAATTGGTACGTAGCTCCAGCTACCCCTCTAGTTTTAGGATTAAATTCCAAAACTGTGACTGCAGTTGATTTTTCTCGAACCGTAAAATTTCAGTTTTCAGATTGTAATATTCAATATGAGCTTTTTGTAATTAATCAAAATGCGGTTTGTGGAGGAAACCCAATAATTTTAGGATGCACTAATGAAAGCGCATGTAATTACAATATAATTGCAAATCAAGATGATAATAGTTGTTTGTTTATCGGTGACCCATGCGATGACACCAATCCAAACACATTAGATGATATAATTCAAGATAATTGTGAGTGTGAGGGAACACCTATTTCAATAGTTGATGAAGTAGAAGACTTATCAGTGCTTATTTACCCAAATCCAGCATATAATAACCTTATAGTTGATGTCGGTAACTTTAATGGTATTAATACAACAATTAAGCTCTATAACTCTTCAAGTAAACTTGTTTTTGAAAAGCAGTCAACGTCAACTATAATTATTGATGTTTCGGACTTTTCTAAAGGATTGTATTCACTTGAGATTTCGACTGAAGAACAAGTCATAAGGAATAATGTTATTATTAATTAAATTGAGAGTCTAATACCAAAACAATGAGATTAATATTTACTTCACTAGCTTTTTTAATCAGTTTTGGTTTGTTTGGACAATTGGTTAATGTCACATTTAAAGTTGACATGAATCAATTTGATGAACCCTTCAATTTTGAAAATGTATATCTTAACTCAAGTTTTGATGGATGGTGTGGTTCTTGTAGACAAATGTTTAATATGAATAATGACAACATTTGGTCTGTCATTATCCCTCTAAGTGCTGGCACTTATGAATATAAATTCACCTTAGATGGGTGGATTGATCAAGAATGGTTTGCGAATGGAGAGTCATGTACTACAACTATAGATGGATTTGTTAATAGAACTGTCACTGTTATGGGGGAAGATTTGGTGTTACCAATAGTATGTTATGGAGAATGTAATTCTTGTACTAACTCTGTTTACGGATGTACTTATGAATCTGCAACAAATTATAATGAACTTGCAACAGTTGACGATTTGTCATGTGAATTTCAAAATATTGATATAGATGAATGTGACTCAGACTTAAACAATGATGACGTAGTATCCACAGCTGATTTATTATTATTATTAGTTACATTTGGGCAATTATGTGAATGAGGGCGAAATTTTTCAGTTCGACAACTAACTACTAACTACTAACCATGAGACTTCTATTTACTGTTTTAGCTTGTTTGATTAGTGTTAGTTTGTTTGGACAAAATTCAATTGCTAATAACATAGAGAATCTTGAGGATACATCATCTTTAGGAGACTGTTTTAACATCCAAAATATTTGTACAGGAAATCCATATCAAAGCATAGTTGAAATAACCTTCTGTCTTGGATATGAGAATGGAATAGAATCAATTAATATTAATTGGGGCAACACACTTAGTGATGGTACAGATGTGATAACAACACATGCTGTACCACAGTTTCCGTGGGACGACTTTGATTTACCGGGCCAGTTTAATATTCAAAGCCCACCATATGATAATTTTGGATACTATACCATTCAAATAGATTTAATCGGTGAAAATGAATGTACAACAAGTTTTGTTGAAGGTTTTTTTATTAGTAATAATCCAACAATTGGAATTGGAAACCCCGGAAACACAGATGGTATTTGCACTCCCACTGACTTAACGTTTCCAATATTTAATTTTGAAACAAATGATCCAACTACTGTTTATTGGATTGATTTTGGAGATGGAAGTGGCCAAGAACTTTTTGCAGATGCCGTAGGCAGCCAACTAGCTGATATTAACGGAAATCCAATTTCATATTTTGCAAATGAGATTTATAGTCATGAGTATATGATTAATTATATCTCTGAACTTACACATACATATACAAATACATCTTGTGGAGAAACGACACCCCTTGGTTCACAGAATGCATATATAATGACTGTAATTGCGGCCAATGCATGCGGCACTGCACAAGGAGCAATTGAACCAATTCGAATTCATGGGACTCCCGATCCTATAATATCTGGACCCCAAACGGGTTGTGTTAATCAACCTTATACATACACATCTCCCCCCTCAGGTACTTGGGTTGACAATAATAGTCTAGATTGTACTGCGGAATCGGGGTATTGGCAAGTACAACTCCCTCCAGGTGGGCCAGACAACATTGCAATGTCTGAGGCTAATCCATTTTATTCAAATACACAACAAGAGTACTTTACAACAACGTTTTTGGAAGAAGGTGAATATATAATTAACGTTTTAGAAAATCACCCAGTTTGTGGTTCAAGTGAGGACAACCACACTATTTGCATCTATCCCGAACAACTTAATCCAGTCATATATTATGATGTACTTGCTTGCAACTCTGATATCGTTCAGTTAAAAATATACGATAATGAAGCTGAAAATTGTTGGGACATAAATCAAGAATGGTCTATTAATTCAATGGGAGGAATCTCTTTAGAATCAGGATATACGCTCAATTCTGACTCAGTTATTGTATACACCACTAATGGTTCTGAAGTAAACATTTCTCTTAATCAATCATCAAACTTAGAGTGTAATCTTGAAGAAACAGTTACAACATCAATATTCTTATTATGCGGATGTACAGATCCGACTGCATGTAATTATAATATTGATGCTACTGATAGTGATGATTCATGCGAACATCCTCCGTTTGGATATAATTGTGATGGATTTCCTGAACCAATTACTATTTGTGATGAAATAGATTTGAATGGAAGTACTTTAGGCGCTCATCCGTGTAATATTTTCTTTCAGATAGCACCCGTTGAGTTTACATATGATGAAGATGTTTATGATGCTACTATAGAATATTTATGGGAATTAGGTGATAATGATTTCCCTGACCAAAACGTCGTAATTCTTACTAATGATTTACTTTTTAGTTATGATGAGTTAACATTAACTGTTAACATAGTTCTAGCAAATATTAATGATCCCAATGATATTATTGAATTTTCATGTTATGAAACTTATTCTATGGGAGAAATAATAGATAGTTATGATTACTTTTCTTGCGAATGTCAGCCGGGGGGGGATCCTGTTGCAGACTTTAATGTTGTTAATGAAGATGACTGTGGAAATGTTGGGATTGGATTTGAAAACACCTCAACAGGAGGGTTTGGATCTAATTATTCTTGGGAGTTTGGGGTCGACGGAGAGTATGGTGTCTCATCTGAGTCAAGCCCTACTATGAACATAATAATTAATGGGGGATATACAGAAACAATTCCTGTTACACTAACTATAACTGACTCAAATGAATGTCAAAACTCGATTACTCAAGATGTTGATATTCTAGAAACACCTTATGCTGGCGAGACACCATGCTTTAATATTCAAAACATTTGTACAGGAAATCCAAATCAAGTAACAACTCAAGTCAATTTCTGTTCTGGCTATGAGAATGGAATTCAAGAAATTATTATTAACTGGGGAGATCCATTAGATGACGGTTCTTCTGTTATAACATCCCATCCGGCTCCTCAATTTCCTTGGGACGACTTTGATTTGCCGGGCCAGTTTAATATTCAAAGCCCACCATATGATGATTTTGGATATTATACTATCATAATTGATTTGATTGGGGAAAATGGTTGTACAACAACCATTGTGGATGACATATTTATTGGAAACAATCCGACCATTGGAGTTGGAAACCCAGGGAGCACAGATGGGGTTTGCACTCCCTATGACGCAACGTTTCCAATATTTAATTATGAAACAAATGACCCTTCTACAGTCTACTGGGTCGATTTTGGAGATGGAAGTGGTCAAGAGCTTGCTGCAGATTTCATTGGAAGCCAACTAGCTGATGCGAACGGAAATCCAATATCTTATTTTGCAAATGAAATTTATAATCATGAGGACATGATTAATCTAATAACAGAAGTTTATTATACATATGAATATACATCCTGTGGGTTTGAAACACCCCTAGGATCTCAAAATGCATTTATGTTTTTAATAATTGCTTCAAATGAATGTGGCACATCACAAGGAGCAATTGATCCAATACGTATTTATGATTGTGAGGATAATTTGGATTGTGACGGTAACTGTATAAATGATGAAGATAATGATGGGATTTGTGACGAAGATGAAGTCCTTGGTTGTACGATTTTAGAAGCTTGTAACTATAATGAAGCTGCAACAGATAACGACGAAAGTTGTATTTTCATTGGGGACTCTTGTGATGATGGTGATTCAAATACATTAGATGATGAGATTCAAGAAGATTGTGAGTGTTCTGGAACTCCAAACTCAGTTGTTGATGAAATAGAGGCTTTAGCAGTGCTTATATACCCTAACCCAGCATCTAACAACCTCACAGTTGATTTAGGTGATTTGAAGGGGGTTAAAACATCCATTAAGATTTATGATTCATCAAGCAAACTTGTATTTGAGAAAAAATCAACATCAACTCTAACGATTGATGTTTCTGGCTATGCTAAAGGCATGTATTCAGTTGAACTTAGAACAGAAGATAAAATCTTGAGGAGTCAAATTTTTGTTGAATAAGCTATCAGTCGAAAAAGAAAATATTCATTAGCATTTAAAGATGGGTTTTGTTGTTCCCATTTTTGTAGAAAGTAATCCGAATTATTATAATACAGATGTTTAGTGAATTGAAAATAAATAAGGTTGGTTCAAACTTGCTTCAGAAAAAGCTGCGCTTCGAATCTCTTGACATTTTAAAGGGACTTGTGATGGTCATAATGGTACTTGATCATGTTCGCGATTTCTTTCATGTAGATGTTCACAACTTCGATCCAGCCGACCCTATACTCAGTAATATCCCAATTTTTTTTACTAGATGGATTACACATTTCTGTGCACCAACATTTGTATTTCTCTCTGGTGCATCGATCGCTTTCGTAGCCTCGAGAAAAACAACATCACAGACACGTACATTTCTTTTATCTAGAGGTTGTTGGCTAATGTTTTGTGATGCATTAATTGTAAGTTTTTTGTGGCTATTTGATTTGGATTTCGACCTGTTCATCTTGGGAGTTATTTGGGTTATTGGTTTGGCAATGGTCTGCTCTGCATTTGTATATACACTAAATTCACGTAGCCTGCTTGGATTAACGCTCGCAATAGTCGTGGGACATCATGCATTAGACTTTTTGAATGATAACAACCCCAGCTTTTTTTATTCATTACTCCATCAGCAATGGAAGTTTGATTTCGGTTTTTGTGAAGTTGCAGTTGCATATCCATTGCTTCCTTGGTTGGGAGTTATGTGGGGTGGCATCGTCTTGGGAAAAAGCTATCTGATAATGCCTTTGGATGAACGATTGAAATGGATGAAGCGATGGGGTATAATCTTGACAGCAGGGTTTGTAGTCGTGAGACTGTTTGGTGGATATGGTAATTCAGATTCATGGGAAATTCAGTCGACACATTCTGGCACGCTTATCGATTTTTTCAACCCCTCTAAATATCCACCCTCATTAGCTTATATAGCAATGACCCTGGGGCCTGCAATACTTATTTTGACCCAACTCGAAAATGTAAAAAATAAAATTTCTCAGTGGCTAATGGTCTTTGGCAAGGTCCCATTCTTCTTTTACCTCGTTCACCTTTTGACAATTCATGTTTTTGCTATACCTATCGCTGCTTATCAAGGGTATGGATGGGATGCTATGTTTTTGGATGAATTTGTGTCCTTAGACAAAAGTCTTCTTGGATACGGATTTTCATTGCTTGGAACGTATTTGATTTGGTTAATAATTGTCGTGCTCCTTTACCGTCCTTCACTTTGGTGGATGATCTACAAAAAAAATCATCCTGAAAAGAAATGGCTGAGTTATTTGTAGCACTTTTTATTAAGCAGTATCAAAACCTTGGTTTAAGGTAAATGACTAAAATTGAAATTTTATGATTGGCACAAATAATCACAAAGTTTTACATACGAGTTGTCGATATTTGCTTTATGAATAAAAGATTAATATTTGCATTTATTTTTCTGTTTCCCATTATAGGTTTAAAAAGTCAAAGACTTCTTTCTCCAAGTAATGATTTTGAACTTATTCTCTCAATGTCAGAAAATGGAGAACCAACCTACAATTTATACTTTAAAGGGCAAGAAGTAATTAAACCTAGCACTCTTGGTTTTGAAATTTCAAATTATTTTTCTGGATTTTCATTTACTAATAATGATTTTTCTAGTAATTTATCATCTGACTTTCAAATAATTGAATATAAAATTGATAGTCATGACGAAACTTGGTTTCCAGTATGGGGTGAAGAAAGTGCAATAAGAAATAATTATAATGAATTGTTTCTTGAGCTTGAACAAAAAAATACAGAAAGAAGATTAAACATTAGGTTTCGACTTTTTGATACTGGCCTTGGTTTCAGATACGAAATCCCTGAACAGAAGGATTTAGGGCATTTTATCATAAAAAATGAGCTGACAAAATTTGCTTTAACTGGAGATCATATGGCTATATGGATTCCTGGTGATTATGACAGTCAAGAATATGATTATAATACCTCAAGACTATCAGAAATTGAGTCAACTTTTGATGCAGCATATACAGAAAATGTTTCCCAAAGTTCATTTTCTAAAACAGGAGTACAAACTTCATTACAAATGAAAACAGATGACGGAATTTATATTAACATTCATGAGGCAGCATTAGTTGATTATTCAACTATGCATTTAAATCTAGATACTGAAAATTTCACATTTACTTCATGGTTAACTCCTGATGCTTTTGGGAATATGGCATATATGAATGCACCATGTAAAACTCCTTGGAGAACGATAATAGTGAGTGATGATGCAAGAGATATTTTGGCTTCGAGAATTACATACAATTTAAACGAACCTCTCGCAATCGATCCATCATGGATTAAACCAATAAAATATATCGGGGTATGGTGGGAAATGATCACTGGGAAAAGTTCATGGAGTTATACCGATGACTTTAAATCAGTTCAATTGGGAGTTACGGATTATACAAAAGCTGTTCGGAAAAAAAATCATGCCGCAAATAATCAAAATGTAAAGTTTCATATTGACTTTGCTGCGTTGCATGGCTTTGATGCCGTTTTAGTTGAGGGATGGAATATTGGTTGGGAAGATTGGTTTGGAAATTCAAAAGAGTATGTTTTTGATTTTAAAACACCATATCCTGATTTTGACATTAAATTATTAAATGACTATGCACATGAAAAAGGTGTTGAATTGATTATGCATCATGAAACATCTTCGTCTGTGAGAAATTATGAAAGACATCTAGATGAGGCATACTCATTCATGAATGACTATGGTTATAACGCTGTTAAAAGTGGATATGTAGGTGACATTATTCCTAGAGGAGAGACTCACTACGGTCAATACATGATAAATCATTATAATTATGCAATTAAAAAAGCTGCTGAATATAAGATTATGATTAACGCACATGAAGCAGTAAGACCAACAGGAATAGCCAGAACATTCCCTAATTTACTTGCTAATGAGTCTGCGAGAGGAACTGAATATCAGGCATTTGGCGGGTCTAAACCAAATCATACCACAATATTACCATTCACTAGACAGCTTGGAGGACCAATGGATTATACACCTGGCATATTT
>MDSV01100148.1_pt1 | contig 11777 bp, 10 predicted proteins | sample 810851 | NCBI WGS metagenome assembly MDSV01 (sample SAMN05326640, study PRJNA326480) | marine metagenome | isolation source: seawater | place: Atlantic Ocean: North East | collected 2012 | reverse complement strand
TGTATTTGATATGGAATTACCTATAATTGAAACAACACCCCACTCTAAAACTCCCGAAGTAAGGCTACCTTCAAAATCAACAACATGAATGGTCGTATCTGTGATATTATTTTCCATTATGAAATAATTTAAGACTATGCGATTGCAACTTAACTAATGTTCCTCAATCTATTCCCAATCTCTCATTTTTAATTATTATGGACGTATTAAGTAGCGAGCAAATCCAAGAATTTAAGCAATTTATTACATTTCTTTGTGAAGAAGCAACTCAAGAGATTTTACCTCATTATGGGGCACAAGTTGAGGTCGAAAGAAAGTCAGACGCCACTCCAGTAACCTTAGCTGATAAAAATGCTGAGAAACGAATTCGTGAAAGAATCAAAGAACGGTATCCTAAGCACGGTATAATAGGCGAAGAGTATGGCTCAGAAAACGAAGGGCATGAATTTGTCTGGGTGCTCGACCCAGTTGACGGCACAAAATCTTTCATTTCCGGGGTCCCATTGTTTGCTACACTGATTGCGCTGCTTCATAATGGACGCCCTGTCCTAGGAGCAATTAATCAGCCAATTTTAAAGCAACTTTTAATCGGTGATTGTGAAACAACAACCTTAAACGGCAACATTGTTAATGGTCGTGCAAGTAGGCAACTCTCTGAGGCGACTTTATGCACAACAGACCCAATTAGGAAAACACTTTGGCAAAATAATGCTCAATGGGAAGCATTACCCCCGAAGACAGCCTTATTTAGATCTTGGGGCGATGCTGGCGGATATATTCTCTTGTGCGCTGGTTTTACGGATATTATGTGTGACCCTATGATGGAAATATGGGACTGTGCAGCGATTATTCCTTGTCTTAAAGGTGCGGGCATCCACTTTACTGGATGGAAAGGAGGGGATGCTTTTGATGAGCGTAGTATCATTGCTGCAAAGGCCCCTTTGCACCAAGAGGTAATGGATAGCTTATACCCGAAGAATTAATCTAGAAGAAGCATAAAGCGAAGCTGAACAAAATGTTTAAATCACTCAACAAGATATTCAGAGCAGCCTACCGCTATAATTCACTCGATCTGTTACCATTGATTGGAACGTTAAGGAATTACCGCTTAGCATTTTTAAAAGACGATATTAAGAGCGGCATCAATGTCGCCCTTTTAGCCTTCCCACAAGGAATGGCTTATGCTCTGATTGCTGGACTGCCCATCCATTACGGCATTATTGGATCTGCAATTGCGACAATTGCCTGCTCACTTTTTGCAAAATCGAACCTTATTACTTTTGGGCCAACAAATGCAACTGCCGTTATGCTCTTTAGTGCTTTTGCCGCACTTGAAATATCGGGAAATGATAAATTAGAATACCTAAGTACGCTTATTTTATTAGTCGGTATTTTTACAGCAATTGGTGCATACTTCAAAATTGCACATTTGATAAAATATGTATCCAGATCAGTTATTACCGGCTATATTACGGCTGCTGCATTTTGCATAATACTCAACCAACTTCCTAAAGTATTAGGTATTAATATTAATGAGGATATAAATGCTTTATTCCCTTTATTATGGGAAACAATAACCCACTTAGATAATAGCCACTTACCCACACTTACTCTCAGTGCACTGACGTTTATTTCTTATTATTTATTAAATAAACGCTTTAACAAACTGCCCAATATAGCGATCGTTTTGGTTTCTGTATCTGCCTTTACTTTTTTTGCAGGCGGCGCTGATTATCAGATAATCTTCCTTCAGCCTATCGGCGAGTCTTCATGGTCTTATTCCATGCCTAATATTGATTTTGAGGCTATTAATATGCTTACTAGCACTGCCATAGCTATTGCACTCTTATGCATTCTTGAAGGCGTCTCAATAGGCAAATCCTTAGCCGTAAAAAAGAGCATACGCCTTGATCCAAATCAGGCTATGTATTCAATTGGCATGGCTAATATTGCCTGTTCATTCTTTTCAGGAATGCCCGCATCCGGCTCTTTGACTCGCTCAAGCTTAAACTATAACAGTGGAAGCCAAACAGTTATTTCTAACTTATTTTGCGGGGTCTTTATTATATTAGGGGTTATCTTCATTGGGAGCTCTACCGAATATATACCTGTTTGTTCCTTGGCTGTTTTAGTTATAATCGTTGGCATATCACTCATTAATAAGCATGCAATTAGGGTTGTTACCCGCACAACTCGTTCCGATGCTTTTGTCTTCTTTGCTACTTTGTTATCCGGATTATATTTCCCTCTAGATACGGCGATTTACTGCGGTGTTGGGATTTCAATTTTATTTTTCCTTAAAAAAGTCGCAGAACCAGAGCTTAAAGAGTACTCCTTCACTCCCGATGGCTTACTTGCCGAATCACTAAAAGATAAAAAACGCACTATTCCAGAAATATCAATCGTGCATATTGAAGGTGAACTGTTCTTTGGTGCATCGGATCTATTAAGTGAACAAGTCCGGCGGATTTATGAAGAGCCACAATTGAAGATTGTAATCTTAAAAATGCGTAATGCCCACCATATGGATGCCTCAAGTGTTATGTCTCTTGAAGAACTGATTAAACACATGAATGATAATGGACGCTATCTAATCCTCAGTGAAGTTCGCGAAGACCTTCTACGTGTTCTTAATAATTCAGGAATTAGCGCTTACATAGAACAAAGGAACATCTTTCTAGATGATAGCAAAAACCCTACACTCTCCACCTCAAAAGCTTTAAAAAGAGCTAAAGAACACCTGGGAGAAATAGAGCCCAATATCTCAATTTACGTTGATTCTATTAATAAAGAAATAAAGCCCTAAAGGATATACTAAAGGTTTGTGTGCCGCAATAAACCTGCAGCTAAGAAGCTGTCCGCCTTGAAAAACCAATTATGGACAATAAGACTGTATCAAACTTAAATATACGTGATATCGCCTTGAGGGATAATTTCACTTTAGCGGAGAAATTCAATTTCGCGGTTATATACCTTATCTTTATACTTATAACATGGTATCCTTTTGGCCGCTCCACTATGTTTCTCGGCTTTATATTTATCCTCTGCTTAACTTCATTATTTAATTTAAAAGTGCATGAGAAAGTCCACCCTTTTTTAATTGATAAACTCTGGCTAAAATCAGGTGTATTAATATCGGGCCCTTTAATAATCTTAGTTGTTTATTTTGCCACAGGAAATAGCTCTGGATTAGATTACATACTCAACGCAGGCACTGATTATTGGTCCTTAAAAGAAGGTTATAATATTTTAGATACCAATCTCCTATGGAATACACGATGGGGTCAGTTTACCGCGCTCTTTACATTGTTTGCCCTTTGCACCCACCTATTCATAATACCAAAATCACTTTATTTTATTAATAAGTTATTGGGCTGGTGTTGTATCAATGTAGGTATGATAGCTATCGTTGGCTTTTTATATAAAGCAGCTGCATTAAAAGCCCCATTATTTCTTGAAAGTAATGGCTCCGATGATTTCTTCTTTTATTTCGCCTATGATGGATTTTGGGCAGCCTTTGCTATCATGTGGGTCTTTATCAGCTACGCATTATCTGTAATTGAGTTCGAAAAAGGATCGATTCCTTTTATAGAAACCACCGCACCTATATACATAACAATTTCCATTCTTTTAGCCTCAACAGCTTTAATCGTCCAAGCTAATTTGCCAGCTGCATTTTTAGCCTTGTCCTATTCATTCATTTGCATCCAGAAAATTAAGTTTTTTAGTTCAAAAAAAGATCCAATCTTTAAAGCAATTAAGCCTTATTGTATTTTGCTTTTTATAATCAGTTTTTTGTTTGGGATTTATAGATTAATCCTTTCATATCCAGAAAGTGATGAGATTATGCATTTAAAAAATAGCGCGCTAGAGATCTTCTATCAGAGCCCAATCTTTGGATGGGGCATTGATGCATTTCAGCTCCTAGCACCCTTTTACAATGATGTACAACTTTCGGACGACTATTATGAGCTAGCCCCTACTGGGATTCTATCAATGCTCATAGAATTTGGTATATTTGGAACTTTGATTATAGCGCTCTATGCTAGTTTTATGCTCATAAGATACTCTATACTAAAACAAGAAAACCCCTTTTCTAATACTATTTTAATGGGTCTTTTTGCCTTATTGATTCTGAACTTTTTTGAAACTCCTTTTTATAATGTACCGACACTATTTAGCTTTTGGATTATTTGGTTTTGTGCATTTAGGTGGGCCGACCTACTGATCAAAAATCCGGATGAAGTGGATACCGGCGTGCAACTCTTAACTGATGATAAACTTCGAAATATTCCCTATGTTGCGGAGCATAAAAAAGAAGTCTTTAAATAATTAACCTTGGCAATTAAGTGATTGAATTAGAAGACACCTATCTCGATATAATCAAGAAAGCCTCTATCGGGAAAGGCTTCGGAAAAAAAGAATTAGCCAAGCTTTGCGATGAAGAAATAGTATTAGTCAATGCCTTCTTTGAGGGTCAAAAAAATGATTCTCTCTTAAAGAAATTATCGGCGATTTTAGAATTAGACTTTAAGGCGCTTATAAATCATGCAAATGCCCGAGTCAGGCCTCCCAACATTAAGCTTGAGGGCTTGGCGCATTTCCAATCTCAATTCCCGATCTCCTATAAAGAATTTATGTGGGTCAATCACTACATTGTATATGATTCATATACAAAATATGCCGTACTCATCGATACCGGTACGCAGTCTAAAAAAAGTATTGATTGGATAAAAGCCGAAGGTTTGGAGCTGAAGGCTATATTCATAACACATCAGCATAAAGACCATGTTTATTGCTTGGAAGACTTCACTCATTTAGTCCCCAACATCCCTATTTATAATATGGGACTCAATCATACTAAGGAAAACTTTCAGGATATTACACCGGTTAAAAATTACACGTTTGGCGTACTTAGCATACAAGCTTTTGAGACTAAGGGGCATACGCCCGATGGTTTGAGTTACCTAGTTCATGGTCTTGATCAACCCATTGTATTTGTTGGCGATGCAATATTTGCTCATTCTCAGGGTGGTATTGCCTTACCGGATGATTACGCATCCGCCCTAAAGATGAATAATTCAAAAATTCTATCGTTAGAGCCAAATACAATAATTGCTCCGGGTCACGGACCTTTAACAACTGTGGCCCACGAACAAAAAAATAACCCCTTTTACTCTAGTCTCTATATGACCAGCTAATATCTTTTTGACTCTTATAAATTATCCACAGAATTATTAATCTCTATAGTCCAGGTCTTGCCACTCGGGGCGATAATAGTTGAAAAAGCCTCTCCTACTGAATGTAAGGCCAATACTGGGGACTTGCTGATAAGCTCACCTAAAACATATACTTTGCCGCTAATTTGAGCTGATGAATCTGCTCCATTTATATATATAGCCTCTAGAGTAAGAGAATCTATATAATTTTTAGCAGATTCCTCCAACCCTTTGGAATTAGCTAACGGTACATTTATTCGATGGATTGTCTGCGTACCAACTTTATCATTTTCCCGAATTTTTTGCTCTCTAAACACAATAAAAAATCCCTCTTCATCCAGCCGTATATTATCCGTAATAAATTTTGAAAGTAATTCTACGTACCCAACGCCATTCTTATTGTAAAAATATTTCTCCATAGCATCCCCATCAATTCTTACAAATGGGTCATCCTTAATATCCTTCCCTTTAGTATTAGTATCATTCCAATTATTAAGTGATAATGTTGTTACATAATTTGCCCATCCATTGCCCGTGTAAGTATTGAGCGACATATCGGGAACAGGTTTTTGTAATATAATATTGTTAGAATCTTTTTTAGAAAACAATTTTTCAATATATTCTCTGTTATATTGAAATAATACTAACAACAAAACACAAAATGCTGCTGGTAGCACTATATACGGGTTATTTAAATACTTACGCATAGTCTAATTGTTTTTATTTATAGAATCATCAAAATTATGGCCTGAATTAATGTACGGGAAAAGCCAGGCTTGCTTAATTAAATATACTGAATCTCTCCTTTGAATATCCAACCCAATCAAATCCTTAAGCGGTATAGTATCTTCAAAGTTCTTAATTTGGCTAAGTAATTCAATAGACGGAAATACAAGGGCCCTATCCATCCCTGCTTCGGGAACCGCGTCCAACGACAACTGAAGATCCATCCGAATAAGGCCTAAATCATAAATACTATCAGAAAAAAGTGCTTCGTTATCGGATAAATTATTAATATCAAATGATGTACCCGAAATCATACTGTATGTTAAAAGTTCTAAATCTTCATACAAATTTTCTACTTTTAAGAAATACGGTTCTAAGGCATTAAATCTGATCCTTAGATCCTCTATCTCGGAGTCTCTAGAGCGTTCTTTCAACCTGCTGATTGAAGAATTCAATGTAAGATTCTGGCTAATTAATAAATCTCGATCATTCGTAAGCTCTGGTATTCCATAATCCCTGAAACTTAGATATATGATAAAAATAAAGATTGGTATAATTATAATCCAACTGGAAAAAAAAGAAAATAGTTTGTAAAAAAAATATCTCATTATCTGCTTATTTTAAAATCCATACTAAAACCTTTTGATAAATCATCAGAGCTTTTATTAGGCCTAACTAATTTATATTCTCGCTTCGAAATCGACCATCCGCGTTTTTGAATACCCCCGAAGAATGTATTAATATTCTTTTTAAGGTCTACCTCATTACTGATAACTTTACCTAAAGCCATCACATGTATCAAAGAATTAGATTCCTGATACTTTAAACTAATTGAATCCAATTCTAGTTTAAATGGCATAGCAAAACAGATATCCTTATACAAGGAAGCTACAGTTGATCTTATTTCTCTAGATAGATCATCAGTAAGCCTATCATTCTTGTACTTTATTGCTGGCTCATATAAATCAACTTCATACTCAATTCTTTTAAGATCGATTTCTTTTTGCTTAAGTGACTGATTCTGGAACTCGAGCATTTTAACCTCTAAGGCAAGGTTATCTCTTTCCTGGATCTTAGTAGTCAATTGCAGAATGCTAAATATTAGCATACAAATTAAAACTGGTAACAATCTTATTTTTAGTAACTTTAATTCGTACTTAGTCCTTTCTTTACGAGAGGTAAAATCATTGGATCTTTTAGCCCTATAATAATAAAGTTTTTTGACTACATCACCAATACTCAAATCAAATGTCTGAATAGATTGGGATGGGGTATCTAAAACAAGGCTAAATTCTTGCTCAACAAATAGCTCAAGCTGCTCTAAAGAAACTTCTAATTCATCCTCAGATTCTACCCGAATATAAAACAGGAAATTATCAAGGCCATCATACGCAAATAGATATTTAGCACCAAGTATATTTAACGATTTAATTGAACCTTTTAAATCCCTCGAACTATTCTGTGCTTTAACGCATGATGCAATATGTTGAGGAAGACTATAAATTCCTTTGTGCAGGATTCCATTAGCATGAGTCCATGCCGAAAAAGCATCAGAGATTTCAGAAGGTAGACTCCCAACTAAAAAATAATGGTTCGATTGAGCAACAAATTCAATTTCTTCATTAATCCAGTTTCTTTCTGCATATTGAAGTTGCTTTGAGGCCCTTTGATTAAGAAGTGATTTTTGAAGCTTTTTCTTAATTAAAGGTAACTTTTCTATTCGATGGTCTAACTCTGGGTGATCTAAAAATACTTTTAATTCAGAAATCGGCTTTTTCCTGTTTTGAAAAATACAGAGTTCAATTACGTCCCTGACAGATGAACAATCTTTTTGAAGTAATAAAAAAGAAGAATTGCGAGAAACCCCCCACAGCTCAACTTTGTCATAGCCCAATATTACACATATCTTTGACATATTTTAATTTTACTCCAGCACCCAGTTACTCCCGTTAAATAGCAAATAGTCTATATTTTTCGTTAGAACAATATCATTGTAAATTAGCGTACTAGGATTTTGCAATGTTAGCCTTTGTCCCTTTAAAAAATAAAATTCCCCAAAATTATTAGTTAACAACGAAGAATCAAGTATAACAGAGCCTAATTTCACAATTCCTATGCCCGTGCCATCGAAAGATTCATTATTTTGAATTGAAACTTTACTGATAAGATTCCTAAAATCTAATTTAGATATATTAAGCAGATATGTATTGCCAATCCATGCTTCGCTGAGGCCATATTCATTAATGTCAGCTACTAAATTTACATCGCTTAAGTCTTGAGAATCATCCCACATTTTGTCAAAAAAACTTGGCCCAAATTCACTAATAGTAGGAAGTTTTAAGTCGTTAGATTTAGAAATTGTAGAAAGAATGATAATCCTTAAGTCATCAAATTTTGTTTCTAGCTGCTGAGGCGATTGATTGGGGAAGCCATTACCAGTAAATGCATCAAATGTTACTTCTCCATCGTTAAATGAGGGGCTATAATAATAAATTCTTCTTTCAATATCGGCCTTATGGGAATACAGCACATCTTTCTCTGCACCACCACCATTACGAGAAGCAAGTTTCCACCAAACAGAAGCAGTTGGGGGATTATCTAAAGTAACTGCAGGAAATTGCTTCTCTCTTATTATACCTTGCCTAAGCGATTCCCCGACAGCTTTAAGATTTTTTGCGTCTTCTACACTCTTTTGGGTCTTAATTAAACTAAAAATACTAGGGACGGTAGCAGCCATTATTAATGAAGCCACAAACAAAACACCAATTAATTCTAAAATCGTAAATCCTCTGCTACTATTCATTTCTTTCATGATATTAATACAAATTACCAGGGCTCATTAATTGTACAAGTGGCAGAAATACTGCAGCCGCAATAGTTCCCGCAATAGTTACTGTTATTATTATAAGGACCGGCTCCATCACCCCAAAAAATGCTTTAATCTTTCTTGGGACTAAATCGTCATAAAACATGACAACCGATTCTAAAGCTCTATCTAAAGAACCACTCCTCTCTCCAACATCCATCATTCTTTTAACCAGCTGCGGAAAAAAAATATCATTCTTAATAGCCGAACTAATAGTATTTCCGTTAGAAACAGAATTCTGAATTTTTACGATAGACTCTTCAATCTGTTTATTTCCTACAACCTCCTTAGACATTTCTAGAGTATCAGTAATAACTATTCCAGAGTTTAGCATAAGAATTAAACTTTTAAGGAATCTATTAATTGCAAGGGTAGCGATTAATTCTCCAAGGAACGGAATTCGCAATAATAAATTATCTTTTATCTTAACCGCTGTTGAGGAATATCGAAAAAGTAATCCAAATAAGATAGGCGTTAATAGAGCTATAACCATTAATAATAGCCAGTAATTCACGACTAAATTACTTAAAAGGATTAACATCTTTGTTAAAAATGGGAGTGGCACTTCAAGTTCTATTAACAAACCCAATATACTTGGGAAAATAAACCTTAATGCTATAAATGTAAATAACACTAAACTAAGCATTACAGCCGCCGGATATAACATAGCCTGCTTAAAGCTTTTCCAATTCCTGTCGAGCCACTCTAAATAGTCACGAAGCTCCATGAGATTTTCGGGAAGCGCACCACTTTTTTCCCCAACTCTCACAATATTTAATACATATCCAGGGAAGACTTTAGGAAATTCTTTCATGCCTTCACTAAGGGGCTTCCCTTGTTCAATATGCCATGCAAGCCTTTGTCTTAACAAAAGTATATCACCTTCTCCCTCCTCAATACCTTCTTGGATTTTCAAAGCATTTAAAATTGGGATTCCTGACTTTAATTGAACTCCTATTTGATAAAGGAAATTAGCAAGCTCGGAGGTCTTAAGCCTTATTTTACCTAAGCTCTTCTTTCCTATAGTAGTTTTCTTTTTGGATGATATCAACTCCAACCCATCCTTATTTAATTCCGCAGATAATCTTTTTTCTGATTCAGTCTCTTTACGACCCTCAATAATTTTACCATCTTGGTTTACCGCCTGATAAAAATATTCCGGCATTATTTAAGACCCTCACTAATCTTCTCTTTGTTTAAACTTAAAACTCTTCCGACTTCCTCGATACTAGTTAATCCAGCTGATGCTTTCATTAGTGCATCTTCATACATAAAGTTAGTCCCTTTATTTTTAAAATAATTCTTAAGTTCTACGTAATTACTAGTGGAATCGATTAATTCTTTAAATCCGTCATCTACTCTTAAAATCTCTGAAATAGATAAACGTCCGCTGTAGCCCTTACCCATGCATGCATTACACCCAACGGCTTCATAGAGCTTAGCTCCATTGCCTGATATTTTTTTCATATCATCTAATAAAACATCTGGGATCTCGATTTCTTTTCTGCATAATGGACAAAGCCTTCGTATTAATCGCTGGGCACTTAAACCAATAAGGCTACTTGAAATAAGATATCTCGGTATGCCTAAATCTTCAAGCCGGGGTATGGCGCTTATAGCGTCATTAGTATGAAGCGTTGAGAAAACTAAATGACCGGTTAGTGATGCTCGAACCATAAGCTCAGCTGTCTCTTGGTCTCTTGTTTCCCCTACTAAAATCACGTCTGGATCTTGCCTAAGCAATGTCCTTAATCCCCTGGAGAAATTAAGTCCAATTTCAGACTTAACTTGTGTCTGCCTGGTTAGCGGCAGACGATACTCAATTGGGTCTTCTAAAGTAAAAATACTACGCTCTTCAGCATCAATCATAGAGAGCATCGTATAAAGAGTCGTTGTTTTGCCGCTCCCGGTAGGGCCAGTAACTAGAAAAACCCCGTGCGGTTCACCAAGAATATTATTTAGTGAGAGCCTCTGATCTTCTGAAAACCCCAACTTATTTAATTCAAGAGAAACACTCGATTGATCTAAAAGACGCATAACAATACTTTCCCCATTGCTAGTAGGAAGGCTTGATACTCGAACGTCTATGCGATCAGTCCCCACCTCGAAATATATTCGCCCGTCTTGAGGTAGACGGTCCTCAGCTGAATCCATTTGAGCTGAAATTTTAAATCGGGCAATTAAGGCAGATTGTATAGCATTTGGAAGAAGTAGTCCTTCCTCTAAAATACCATCAATCCTAAAGCGGACTCTTAAAAACCTTTCTTCAGGGTGTAAATGTATATCACTAGCCTCTCTTGTCGCTGCATGTAGCAAAATCTGCTCTGCGAGTCGAATCATTGGAGGGTCCTCAGAGGTTTGATTAATTAAATCTTTCTCCTCCATCTCCAAGAAAGAGCCGGCCACATTAAATAAATCTTCGTCTACATTATAGTTTCGATTAACAGCAAGCGCTATGTCTGATTCGGACGCCGCTAAAGCTTTAATTTTTTTACCAGAAATAGTTTCTAGTTTTTTTATTGTAGGTAAATCAAACGGATTCGATGAAGCCACTATTAGCCTTCCGTCCCTTAAATCTAATGGGACCACTTTTAATTTATCACAGGTCGCATAATCAATTGTATTCTTTAGCTCATCAGACAATACCAGTCTTCTTAAGTTAATTGTCGACTCATTGTTATTATTGCCACTGATATAGTCTTTGGCTGTTGAGGTATGAGCCCTTTGGGAGCGATAAAGCGCTAAATCTTCACTCTTAACAAGCCCTAACTTTTGGACAATATCAGTTAAAGAAACCCCTAAACGCTCAGATTCACGAACGGCTAGCCCTAATTGGGATTTAGTCGCAATTTTATTATCTAAAAGCCACTGATTTAGTCTATCAGTGGCTTTTGAAGAATTAATGCCAACATGTTCACTGTTTGATTCAGCCATAATAAAGAATCAACCTGGGGAGAGTGAAAATG
>MDSV01115297.1_pt1 | contig 11778 bp, 15 predicted proteins | sample 810851 | NCBI WGS metagenome assembly MDSV01 (sample SAMN05326640, study PRJNA326480) | marine metagenome | isolation source: seawater | place: Atlantic Ocean: North East | collected 2012 | reverse complement strand
TTTATCTTTATTTTTAGTAGATTTATTTTTAGTAGATTTATTTTTAGTAGATTTATTTTTAGTAGATTTACTTTTAATCATATATTATAAAATATTTAAATTATTGATTAAAGTCTTTTTTGTATGATTCTTGTTTTTAATTTTGAAAAACCAAAATGCTTACCTATTTTTTTATTTAATTGAATATATCTTTTTTTAGTCAATAATTCTTCACTACCATCTAAATATTTTATTTTCATTCCAACACCAAAATCTTCCCATGATGATACTCTATCAAAATCTGAACTAGGATTTGTCTTATAGCTATAATTATATGGATTATCTCCAATATAAAATTCTTTTATATTTAATATATTAGATTCACCAGGATTTTGGATATTCGTTAAGGTGCGATTATTATAATAAAACTCATAAGGGTCATTATCATATTTTTTAATATTTGTTATTTTATCTATTATTACATCTTCAATCATTAAATAATATCTACCATCTATATCAATAGCATAAGGATAAGGAACATCACTATTACCAACAGGAGATACAAATTTTTTTATTTCTGATTTAGATGTAAAACTAAATATTTTATAACCAATAAATATATATTTATTTTTTGTTATTTGTAATAATATTGAATTACCTGTAAATTTAGCACCATAACCTCCACTATTAATAGTTGTTTTATTTTTTGGACTTTTACCTATAAAAATATTTTTACATTTAAAAAATTTTTTTTTTTCATATTTTATTGATTTTTCAGAATATAAGGTTGTATCAGTATCTTCATCATATTTTTTATATTTATAAACATATATTTTTTTATTATCTACTACAACTTTAAAAGGTCTTCCACCATTATCATGTGTATAATAAGTTTTAGATTTTGACATTATATATATATATATATATTTTTAAATTTATATTTTTAAATTTATGTTAAAATTTTAATTTATTCCATAAATCATGTCCCGCTTTAACATATAATTCAGTTTTACTATATAATCTTATAATTGTTTCTGATTTATAATATGGAATAATAAAACTATTATTTTCACATTTTAAAGTATATACAATATTTGATTTATTATTAAAATAATAAACATAATTTAAAGGATCTTCATTATTATTACTAGCAAGACTTATTTTTATTATATCTAATATATAATTAGAATTTACTTGTTTTTCTAATTCTGATTTAGAAATATTATGTGGTCCAATAATAATTTTTTCTTCAATTAAAATCGGTAATTTTCTATGATATATTTTTTCCAATTCTTCTATATGTTTTGAATTTACACGCGAAAGCACAATACTATCTGTGAAATCAATAAAATCTATTTTACTATCTTTAATTTTTTGTAATATTGGAATTAATAAATATTCAAATGCTTTTACAGCATGATGATTATAAATTTGTTTATGTAATCTATATCTTGATGAAAATAATAAATATATATCTTGTTGTAATTTTTCATTATATGCTAAAACATTATTATTATTATACTCTAATACTTTAATCATAGTTAATAATCTTGAAAAATCATTATATTGTAAACCAATATGATATGAATCACGCATAATATAATCTATTTTATCTACATCAATATGATTAATTTTATTATTTACAATTTGATATAACCAGTTATTTTTTAATTCTTCTGGTGGTTCAATTATATCACAAATGAATTTTATTTCCTCATCATTTAATTCTAAATTATATTTTTTAACCATGTCCTTAAAAATATTTATACCACGTAGTTCATGTTCAGGCTCATCATTAGTTCGCACATAATTATCATATAAATGACTAAATGGACCATGACCTAAATCATGAATTAATCCTCCAATTCTTACTAATTCAATTAATCTATTCGTAATTTCTAAATCTTTTTGATTTTTCCTTAATTCATTTAATACTACTTCAACTAAATAACATACACCTAATGAATGTTCAAAACGTGTATGTGTAGCACTTGGAAATACTAAATAAGTAGCTCCTAATTGTTTTAGATCTCGTAATCTTTGAAATTCATATGTATCAATAATTTTAATCATTAGTGGTGTTAATGTAATAAATTTATGAATAGGATCATATATTTGCTTATTATTCATGATTAAATAATAAATTAAATGAATCAATTTAAAAGATTGTTTATAATTTATATAAAATTGATTCATAAAATATGGATAATTATAGCTAATATATGTTATATAATCTAAGTAATGATATATTATATAATATTTGTTATAATAATAATATAAATACAGAAAAAGACTTACAATTGGAAATGTTAAAATTAAGAAATATAATGATGACAAATAAGTCATTATTTAATTTTATAATACTAAGATATGAAAAGTTATATTTGAGTAATTTAGATAGTAATTATAAAAATATATATTTTAAATATAATAAATTTTATGAAATTAATATTTTTGAAGATTTCAGCATTATTAATTTAGATAAATTTAAAAATTGTAAATGTGTATCACTACGAAGTTGTTATAATATTACCTATGTAAATTGTCTAAAAAATGTTAAATTTTTAGATTTATCAAATTGTTTTGAATTAGAAGATGTTTCTATGTTAGGACATTGTAAAAAATTAGAATTATCTAATTGTCACAAAATTACTAATGTATCAAATTTAGGAAATATACCATATTTAGATTTAAGTCATTGTGATAATATTACTGATATATCAACACTAGGAAATCATAAATATTTAAATCTAAAAGGAACAAATGTTTGTAATATTTCTAATTTATCAAATGTAGAAACACTTAATATTAGTTATAATTATAATATATATGATATATCATCCTTAAAAGATGTATATAATCTAGATGTAAGTTTTTGTTTAAATGTTGAATTAATTACTGTTATGAATAATACTGTATTTACAGCAGAACATACAAATTTAGTAGATGATGATATTTTATATTTGAAAAATGTAAATACATTAAATTTAAAAAAAAATAATTATATAAGTGATTTATCACCACTTATTAAAACAAAAAGACTTGATATACGAAATTGTAGAAATATAAGAATATTACCAAAAAAAAATATATTAGATTATATTAATGTTTCTAGAGATAATTATTATGCTAATTTAATTAATCTAAATATAAATGATTTAAATATTAAAAAAATTGATATTGATAATTATTCTTAAAAATTCTTTAAAAATTACTTAAATTATTAATTTTTCTTAATTGCTCATATGTTGTCCAAAATATTATTTGCCATGGTGCTAATCTTAACCAAATAGGTAAAAATCCTTTATATAAGGCTACAATACCTTCATTTTTTATGGTTGTTTTTAAACAATCATATACTCCATTATATTTACTATCAGATTTCATTAATCGTGATTTTACAACATCTGCTGGTGTACACGCTACTGCTGCTGTAAATCCAGAACAAATACTTGAAGAAAAATGTAATAACCAATTTTCATTCATTCCTGTTTTTTTTTTAATTTTATTTTTAGCATAATCATATGTTGCTAATTCTCCTAAATTTACTAATATAGCTCTTGATATATTAGGTGTAGCACCTCTCCATAAACCAAATATACCATTTGTTTTTACTATATTATTCATAGTATTAAACATTGAAGTATTATTATTTGTTTTTTTTTCTGTTATATAACGTATTTTTAATAAATCAAAAGGACTTGCTATAAATTGTGATATTCCTCCTGATAGACCACCTAATAAAAATTTATATATATTATTATCTTTATTACTTTTATTACTTTTATTATTAAAATATTTATGATTTTTTAAGTTTTCATATAAACCAACACGACTAGAGGTATATATACAATGACGAATTAAAGCAGGCTTAAGTCCAGTATAGATTTGAAATTTATTTGTTTTAATGGATTTGATAAAATAAGTGCTAAATTTTCCAGATTTATTAATTTGTAATAATGTTTTAATATAATCTATGGGATATGTACAACTTTCAGATACACAAGCAGAAATTTGTATTAAACCTATATTTTTAATTTTATTATTATCATTCATAATATTATAAATAAATATATATTATAAATAATTTAATATAAAATTATTATAATGTATTTGTATAAATAATTTTATATATATAAAAATTATCTTTTAAATTATGTCGTCTAACAAATAAATATACAATATTTTTTTTAAATTGTATTTTAATTATATCACTATTAAACAAAGGTTTATTTAATTTATAATTAAATTTTATTGTAGCAATTGTCGAATTATTTCTTTTTATAATAAGTTCAATACAACCTTCTATTTCATCAAAATGAAATTTCTCAGCATTTTCATAATAATAATGATCTAATACATTATTGTAATAAGTTTTTGTATTAAACTTTAATATATTAGATAAATCATTATTAATTATTATAGATAAACTTGATTTAATATTATTACATAACTCATAATTTATAAAATCATCCATGTAATCTCTTTTACATATTTTTGAATTCATATTATAAAACATACAACTACTAGTATCACACTCATCGCTACATATATTTTGTTCTATTTGTATTTCAGTAAAAATAGTATCATTTTTTTTAGATGTATTAAATTTATTAAATAAAAAATTAAACATATATATAAGAATTATAATAATATTATAAATAGATGAATTGTGATTTAAATAATATGATAAATGGTGGTAAAATACATCAAACAGTAAACAATCATATTAAAAATATAATAAAACCAAATATTAGTCTAATTGATTTAGCAAATAATATTGAAAATAAAATTAAAGATTTAACTAACTATAAATCTACTATACCATTAAATAGTGGTATAGCATTTCCTACTGGATTATCTATTAATAATTGTGTTGCTCATTGGACACCAAAAATAAATAATACTAAAATATTACTAGAAGATGATGTAATAAAAATAGATTATGGTATTCATATTAATGGTTCTATAATTGATTCAGCTTTTACACATACATTTAATTCAAAATATGATAAATTATTAGAATCTTCTAGAACTTCTACTGATATTGCTATAAAATTATGTCGTCCTGATATGTTATTAGGTGAAATTGGTAAAGAAATAGAAGAAAATATGTGTAGTTATGAAATAGAATTAGATAATAAAATATATAATATAAAACCGGTAAAATCATTATGTGGTCATTTAATTAATAAATATGAAATACATGGTGATAAAATTATACCAAATATTTATTTAAAAGATTATAATAAAAGAATAACTAGTAATGAATTTTATGCTGTTGAAACATTTGCTACTACAGGAACAGGAGAAACATATGAGGATATTAATGATTGTAGTCATTATATGATAAATTATACAAATAATTTTAAGAAATGTGATATACCAAATAATTCGCAAAATATGTATAAATTTATAATTAAATATTTTAATACTTTAGCTTTTTGTGATAGATGGATTATTGGTAAATCATTAAAAAAAAATAAAAATAATGAAATATTAGAAGATAAAAATTTGAATAAATATTTAAATAATTTACATAAAACAAAAATAGTAAATTTATATCCACCTATATATGATACTGATAGAAAAAGCTATAGTGCTCAATTTGAAGAAACTATATATGTAGATGAATTAAAAACTGTAATTTTATCAAATAGTAATTAAAATTATTTATTCGGTTTTTTTTTAAAATTAAAATCTTTTAAATAAATAAATAAATGAATGACTTAATTATTCAACAATTTTACGAGTATCTACATAAATTTTTAAATGAGTTAGGTAAAAGTTCAAAAAAATTAAAAAAAATTATAGATGAAAAATATACTGATGTTTGTGAAAAAAAATATATAGATACAATTAAATCTAATTTATATAATCATAAAACTCAGTTTTTAGGAAAAGAATCTGAATTAGATGAATTTTTTAAAAATAATTCAATTGAATTATTAGAAGATATTAATATATCTGATATTTGGGCTAAAAGTGCTAAAGATAATAAAAGTGCTATTATTCAATATATTAAAGTTTTTGTATTTATGTTTGAATCTTCTAATAAAGATGCTGATACAAGTTCTGAGGATGAAAATGAAAATGAAAATGAAAAAGAATCTGAAGAAAATAGTTCCGATAATAATTTTGAAGATATGTTAAAAAAATCATTATTAGAAGAAGATGATAATATGAAATCATTTTATGAAAATATTAATAAAAATCAAGATAATAGTATATTAAATTTAGCTAAAAATATAGCAGGTGAATTAAGAGATGATAATGAAGGAGGTTTAGAAAATGTTATGGATATGTTTAAAAATGGTGATGGTTTAAATAGTTTAGTTAGTAAAATTACTAGTAAACTAGATAGTAGAATTAAGAGTGGAGATATTGATCAATCACAATTATTAAATGATGCTCAAAAAATGATGAGTGGTAATAATAATTTATTTGGAAATATGTTTAATAACTTAAACAAAAATAATATGTTTAACCAACCTAATTCTCAACAATCAAATGATGTAAATGATGTAAATGATGTAAAAAATGTAAAAATAGAAGAAGTTGATGAAGGTAAAAAAAAACCAAAAAAAAATAAAAAACAAAAATCAAAAAAATAAATATTATAAATAAAAAAAAATAATTATAATAAAATTAATATTTTAAAGTTAATTTAATAAACATTATTATAATTTAAAAAAAAAATGTATTACAAAATAAATGAGAGACGTATTCTGGTTTAATAATCCACAGATAATATTTAAAAATTATAATGTATTTTTTCCAAATAAAAATTTTTCATTAATAAAGAATTTAAATGCTGTAGTTAGACTATTTGTATATTATACATTATTATGTATAATATTTACCAATAATGATTTATATGATGTTATTAAACCCTTATTATTAATAATGTTTATAACAATTGTAATTTATATGAATTCAAATGATATAGAATTATTTGAAAATAAAAAAATAATAGTAACAGAAAACAGAACTAGCACAATTGAAAATCCTTTAATGAATTTATCTGTTAGTGATTATAATAGTAATAAAAATATTATAATTGATGAAAATGTTTCTAATGAAACAATTAATAATAATTTAACTACTGATTTACCATATAATGAAGACGGTGGCTCAAGTAAAAAAATGTTTGAAAGAAGTTTTTATACAATGCCTGTTACTAATTTAAATAATGATCAAACTGAATTTGCTAAATGGTTATATGATAATGGACCTACATGTAAAGAAAATACTATTTTATGTTATGATACAATTCCAGATAGACTACAAATGGGTAGAAGTAGCACAAATTCATAAATTTAATATATAATTTTAATATATATATATATAGTATAATGAATTATGCTACTTATGAAAAATTACCAATAAAATTAGATAAAAACATAAAAGAAAATAAAAAATGTATTTATAAAGATAGAAATAATACAATTCATAGTAATAAATGTATAAATAATCAGGGTTCCACAATTATAAGTGATTATATGTTAGATACAACTAATATAGACGAATGTAAATTATTATATAATAACAGAGTTACAAGTAATGTAGTATCTAATAAAAATAATAAACAATTAAATACACGTATGATTAATACAATTCCTTATAGAAACTATTCAGAATTTACATATAATCCTGAATTAGAAGTTTTAATAAATGCTGGTTTACCTACTAGTAATAAAAAATCTGTTAGTAATACAAGTGAAATAACTAGTAAAAAAACTCCTATGATTGATTATATAAAAAATAAAATAACAGATAAAAATAATAGTTTTGATATTTCACGATTTCAATTATCAAGTAGACAAATCAAGGGAAATAAAACTTATATAAAAAAATATAAAAAAAATATAAAAAAAATTACAGAATCTATTATATTAGAAGAATAATTTAATTAATACTTTTATTTAAAAATATTTTTTTTTTTATTAATAATTTAGTTAATATATTTAATTATATATTTTAATTAGAATATATTTTAATTAATATATTTTTTCTAATTAATATATATATAATGAGTTCGAATAGATTAAAATATGACGAATGTGCTTCATTAAATCATACAAACGACAATAAAAATCAATTATCTTGGATTGTTGATAATAATAGATTTGAAAATTCACAAAATTGTATGATTGATTTAGGTGTAAATGGAGGTAATACTAGCACTAATAATAGTATTGCTGAGAGAGTTGATGTAGAAAGTAAATTAAGAGGTAACGGTAATTATGATTCTAAATGTAAGGGTATGACTAAAATTGACAATGTAGATAATGTTTTACCAAGTTGTAATTTTTACAATGGTTCATTAAAACCTGCTAATGTTGATCCTAATGCTGTAACAAATGAAAGATGTAATAATTCTGTATAAATATATATTTTAAACTTATATATATTTTTTTTTATAATTATAATTAAAATAAAAATATTATATAATAATATTATATAATGAGTTCAAGTAGAATTAAATATGATAAAAATTGTATTTCTAATCAAAATAATAATGATGCTTCAATTAATAATTATTTATTAAATATGCCTGAAAATGATTGTAATGATTGTTATCCAGCTAATCCCGAAATACGTTATCAAAAAAAATCAGTAAGAGAAAATACTAGTGTAGAAAATGATTTATTCGGTATTGATAGAAAGAATACATGTGATAATGAATTCCATGGATGTCATGACGGTGTATGTAAAACACAAGAATTTGATAATGTAGTTAATAATACTGAAATGAAAGAGTGTAATATAAGTACCGTAAGTAGTCGTTTTAATTCTGTTAAAAATTTAAAAGAATTATCGGCTAATAGATGGGAATGGTTACCTAAAGATCCACAAAAACACGCTATATCAGATCTTTATTATGGAATGTCATCCAGAAATCATATAAAAGATAATCATAAAACTGAATATGAAACTCCATTAGATACTGATAATGAATTAGAAGAAAAAAAAATGGAAAGTAAATTTACTGTTCCAGTAAAAACAACTCCATTCAATTAATATATTTTACATGAAATGTAGATTGATATAAATATAAAACTATATCTTCATATAAATTTTTTTTATTATTAATTATTAAATCATAATTTTCTAAATCATTAACTATTATATTAAATATATTTATAATATGATTTTTATTATTAATCTGCCATTCTATAAATTTATCCATTAGTTAATAAACTATTTGTTTATATATATATATATATATATATATATATATATATGTTATTTCTAAATATTAATTTGTATTCTTATATTTTAACTCTGTTTTAGAATTTATTGAACGTGAATTTAATATATAACCAATTAACTCATCAATTTTAATATTACTAGAATTATGTGTTTCAAAATATTTTGTTAATGATTCTTTTAATAATTTTTGAGAAATTACAGAATGAGTTTTATTATTTTTTTTTTCAAATGAACTATTTCTATAAGATAATTCATTTTTATTATTATTTTCCATAAAATGTAAAATAGTCTCAGATAATTTTTTATTATTTTCTTTTAATATTTTTAATTTTTCATTTGTATTATCTATTTTTTCTTGATTTTTTATATAAGAATCAATTATTTCAGATATTTTCATTAATATATATATATATATAATTTATTATTTTATTTTAAGTAATTTATTCACATGGAGGACAATGTGATTGACCTATTTCAAATGTAAGTCTACCAGTATCAGGTTCCATTGTGCTCATATTCCAAGGACTTACCTCAACTTGAGGATTTGGTGGTGCTGAGCGGAGATCATAATTTTTACGAGATCTTTGCGTTTGAGTAGGAATACCAATAATTTGTTCATTTTTAGATAGTGATGCTGTTAAGAAATTATTGCCTTCCATATTTTTAGAATCAGCAGGTAATAATTCACTTGGATTTAATTTATTATTTTGTTGTGTAGCACTAGGACCAACTTCATTTGTATTTAACATAAAATACGCATCACTATCTTCTAAACCAGTGATATTATATTTATCTTCAACAGTGTTTACTGTTTCTTCAGGAGTTCTTTCTGGAAGAACTTCCATATTATTATCTTGCATATCGGCAACTGGTACTTCTTGATTATTATTATCAATAACAGGTTCATAATTAGCATAATCAGGATCATTAAAATTTAATTCAGATTCAGATTCGGTATCTAATGGTGTGTCGGATTCTATAACATCTACATTCATATTTTGGGAATTATCAACAACATTTGTAGTATCTTCTACTTTTTCATGTCCATCACCACCAACAGTTTTATTATTTTTACACAATAATTGATACATTAAAAATAATGCTAATATAACAAGAATAGCTAAACACATATTATTACCACCAGATTTTATCATTTATATATAATGTAAATATTTTTTTTTTGTTTTAAATTAAATTCAGTAATTAAGTTATACCGTTAAAAATAAAATTAAAAATAAATTAAAAAAATATTAATTCAAATTTTTAATAAATAAATAATTATGGAAATAGTTTTAATTAATCAATTAAGAGGTGTTGCGTTTATATTTATGTTCATATATCATTATTTTGTTTTTTTAAAAATTCTAAAAAATAATGATTATTTAAATAATTACTTTATAGATATTATTGGAATAGTATCAAGAAATATATTTATTTTATTAATAGGAGTATCTTTATATTTGTCATATTCTAAATCAAAAAATTTTAATGAATATAAAAAAAAACAATTAGAAAGAACTATTAAAATATATTTTATTGCTATTATAATTACATTATTTACCTATTATACTATTTATGATTATTATATAGTATTTGGTGTTTTACATTTTATTTCTATTGCTATATTATTATTACATCCATTTGTTAATAATTTTATTATTTTAATTATTATCTTATTTGTATGTATATATTTTCAATTGAATAAATATACTATTTATTCTCAAAATTCATTTATTAATTATATTTATAGTATTATTGGATTAAATATTTATAAAAATACTATGGATGCTTTCTCTTTAATTAAGTGGATGCCTAATATTATTATTGGTATTTTTATTGGATATATTACATTAAATATTATTAAAAAAAACAAAAAAAAATATAAGAAAATACAAAATACTAATAACATATTTACATATTATTTATCTATTATTGGCAAAAATACATTAATATTGTATTTAATTCATTTTCCTATTATTTATTTTATTATAAAATATATTTTTAATTAATATTATTTATTTAATATTATTTATTTAATATTATTTTTTTTTATATTAATCAGAGATTTTCTTAATTTATTAATATTTGTATTTTTTTTATCCTTTACTTTAATTTTTAAGATTGGTTCATTATTATCTATACATTTTACCATACCATGTATATCTACTATTTTTTTTTTATATTTATCATATTTTATTTTATTTAAATTATCATTTACAAATATTTTTGTATATTCTAAATTTAAATTATTATTTTCACTTGTTTCTTTAATAAATTCTTCAATTAAATTTTCTTTTAAATTATCATCTAAATCCTTCCAATTATTAAATATTATATTTTTACCTATATTCTCATCTTCAATATTATATTTTAGTGTGCTATGAATATCAAAATCTGCCTGTTTATTTTTTCGGACCTTATGCATTTCTAAACAATAATTTAAACTGTCTAATTGTTTACAATAAAAATCTTTCTCATTTTTTTTACTTTCTTCATTTTTATTTTCTTCATTTTTACTTTCTTCATTTTTACTTTCTTCATTTTTACTTTCTTCATTTTTACTTTCTTCATTTTTACTTTCTT
>MDSV01042447.1_pt1 | contig 11778 bp, 13 predicted proteins | sample 810851 | NCBI WGS metagenome assembly MDSV01 (sample SAMN05326640, study PRJNA326480) | marine metagenome | isolation source: seawater | place: Atlantic Ocean: North East | collected 2012 | reverse complement strand
TAGCCAAGCGGTAAGGCAGCGGTTTTTGGTACCGCCATCCTAGGTTCGAATCCTAGTGCCCCAGCCAAATAAATGAAAAAACTTTTTAAAAACTTATCTATATATATTAATAATTTTTTTTTCCCTTTTTATAAGTCAAAAGATTTAAAACTTCTCTTTAAAAATTTAGAAAAAGATGAAAAAGGCGATAAAGAAGTAGCAATGTTTGTCGGTGGATGTGTAAGAAATTTCCTCAAGTCAAAAAAAATCGATGATATTGATATAGCTACAATTTTTTCACCAGATCAAATTAAAATAAAATTATCACGTTCAAATTTTAGAGTGATAGATACTGGTATTGAGCATGGTTCTGTGACAGTGGTAGCTAATAACAAAAAATTTGAATTAACTACATTAAGAAAAGATTTAAATACAGATGGCAGACATGCCGACATAGAAATTATTGATAACTGGCAGGAGGACTCTAAAAGAAGAGACTTTACCATTAATGCTATTTATCTAAATAAAAAAGGTAAAATTTTTGATCCTCAACAAGGTGTAAATGATTTAAATAATAACTCAGTAAAGTTTATAGGGGATCCTCAAACTAGGATTGAGGAGGATTTTTTAAGAATAATAAGATTCCTTAGATTTTCTTTACAATATAAATCGCAAATTGATCAATCTACTGCTAAAGCAATTAAAATAAATTTAAATGGTATTAAAAATTTATCTAAAGAGAGAATATTGTCTGAGTTATTTAAAATAATAAATCTAAAAAATTTTGATGAAATTATTAGCGATAAGGAACTATTAAATATCTTTAAATTAATTTTTCCTGAGTTCGTTAAAATTGAAAGATTAAAAAAATTTAAATTACTAAAAAATTTCGTCAAAATCTCAAATGAGTTATATTTATCAATTTTGTTAGTAGATAATAAAAAAAATCATGAGTATTTTTCTCATAAATATAGAGTATCAGGAAAGACTAGTGAAACACTAAGTATTTTGGGAGATAACTATATTAATTGTATTAACGATAAAGATTTTTTTAAAAAAAAACTTAAATTGAATCTTTACAATATTGGTGCCGAAAACCTTAAGACAGTTTTTTGTTTATATTTATTAGACAAAAAAAATCTTTCTAAAAAGGATATTGCATTCTTTAAAATAATTGACGGAATATCGATACCTAAATTTCCGTATGATGGACAATATTTAATCAAAAAAGGTGTGAAGGAAGGTAAAGCTATAGGAAAAATTTTAAAAGCTGCAAAGCAAGGTTGGATAGAAAATGATTTTAGTCTTTCTCAATTAGAATTGGACAATATGATAAAAAATACAAAGTAAGTTAAATATACTCAACTTTTAAAATTTCAAAATTCCTTTCACCAGATGGTGCTGCAACACTAACTATTTCATTACAATCTTTTCCAATCAAAGCTTTACCTATAGGGCTTTTAAAATAAATTAAATTTTCATTAATATTTGCCTCATCTTTTCCAACCAATTTATATTTAATTTTTTTTTTTGTTTCTAAATCTTCAACCGTGATCGTTGAACCAAATATTACTTTACCATTATTATCAATTTTTGTAATGTCAATTACATTTGCTCTTGCGATAGTATCATTAATCGATAATATTCTTCCTTCTAATTGAGCTTGTTGTTCTTTTGCTGCATGATATTCAGCGTTTTCTTTTAGGTCACCGTGAGACCTTGCCTCTGCTATTGCTGCAACAATTCTTGGACGCTCTTTAATCTTTAAATGTTCTAATTCTTTCTTAAGTTTTTCTAAACCTAATTTTGTAACTGGTTCCTTGTCCATTTAAATTACCATTTTGCTTTTGGAGGCAAAGACATTAGTATTGCTTCAGTATTACCCCCTGAGTTTAATCCAAATTTAGTTCCTCTGTCATACAAAAGATTAAATTCGATATATCTTCCTCTTTTATACATTTGTTTGTCTTTATCTCTCTTATTATATGAAACTTTCATTTTTTTTAAAATTATATTGCTTGAAAGATCTAAAAAATTTAAACCCACTTCTCTTATAAATTTAAAGTCTTTTTCCCAATTACCGTTTTCATAATCAAAAAATATACCACCTATACCTCTTGGTTCTTTTCTATGAGGTAAATAGAAATATCGATCACACCACAACTTAAATCTTTTGTAATTTTTTTTATTATCTTTGCATACTTTTTTTAGTTTAGAGTGGAAGTATTTTTTCTCATTAAAATCAGAAAAGCTTGGAGTTAAATCTATTCCTCCTCCAAACCAACTTTTTGATGTTACTATAAATCTTGTATTAAAGTGCATTGCTGGAATTTTAGGATTTTTCATATGGGCAACTACAGAAATCCCCGAGGCCCAATATTTTCCGTTTGAGTTGGCCCCAGGTATATTTCTACGGAATTTTTTTGAAAAAATTCCGGATACAGTTGATTTATTTACCCCAACTTTATCGAATATATTCCCGTTTCTTAATATTTTATATACTCCACCTCCCTCATTTTTTATATTTTTGTACCAATAAGTCGTCACAAACTTTTTTGAACTTCTTGATTTAGCTTCAAGACTTTCAAAATTATTACATATTTGTGACTGTAGATACGAAAACCACTTTTCTGAGTAAGCCTTTTTATCTTGAATATCCATTTTATATTTCTCTAATTTGTCTCAGTGCCTCTGCCGCAGAAATTGATGCTGATATGGCCACATTAAGTGATCTTGTTTTTGAGGAAATTGGAATCTTTAACTTATTCTTTAAATCTTTATGAATGTATAGAGGAACACCTTTGCTTTCTCTTCCTAAAAGAAGAATATCAGTTTTTCTAAATTTAAAATTAAATAAGCTTTTTTCGGCTTTAGTTGTCATTAGTATAACTCGAGAATTTTTATTTTTTTTTGTGAAATCTTCATAACTTTCATATCTTATAATACTACTTAAGTTAATATAATCCATAACCACTCTTTTAAATCTAGAATCGTTAATATTAAAGGCGCAAGGTTCGATAATATGCAGTTTTATTCCAAAGCAAGCACAGACCCTAAGAATTGAGGCGGTGTTTTGAGGCATATCTGGTTTATAAACGGCAATACTAATCATAATTAATAATATTATGTGTCATTCTGACCCTAGATAATCTTAATTTTCTGTCTTATTTAATAAATAAGAGTATAAACATCATTATGGATAAACCAGAGAAAAAAACAACCAGAAGAGACTTTTTATTTACTACCAGCTATACGGTCGGAGCAGTAGGTCTAGGAGCAGTGGTATGGCCACTGATAGATCAGATGAATCCAGACAAAGCTCAAAAAGCACTAGCCACAACTGAAGTTGATATTAGTCAAATCGAGCCGGGAAAATCAATTACTGTTTTATGGAGAGGAAAACCAGTTTTCTTAAAAAGAAGAACTCAAGAGGAGATAGCTGAAGCTAGATCAGTATCGCTAAGCGACCTTCCTCATCCAGAAAAAGATGAGGAAAGAGTTAAGGATGGTAAAGATGAATGGCTTGTGATGCTTGGTGTATGTACGCATCTTGGATGTGTGCCATTATCTAATAAAGGCGATTACAAAGGTTGGTTTTGTCCTTGTCATGGTTCTCACTATGATGTTTCTGGCAGGATAAGAAAAGGTCCGGCGCCAAAAAATATGGAAATACCAAAATATGAATTTGTTGACAGCAATACTATTAAGATTGGATAATTTTTATGAGTGAACACGAATACGTACCAAAATCAAAAATTGGAAAATGGTTTAATGATAGATTGCCATTATTATCTTTGGCGTCTCATTTGACTGACTACCCAACACCAAAAAATTTAAACTATTGGTGGACATTCGGTGGAATTTTAACTTTTTGTCTTCTAACGCAAATAATTACCGGAGTTGTTTTGGCTATGCATTATGTAGCCCATGCAGATCTCGCCTTCGCAAGTGTTGAACATATAATGAGAGATGTAAATTATGGTTGGTTGATCAGATATATACATAGTAACGGTGCCTCAATGTTTTTCCTAGCAGTGTACATACATATTTTTAGAGCATTATTTTATGGATCTTATAAATCTCCAAGAGAGGTAATTTGGATAATTGGTTTAGCGATATATCTTCTAATGATGGCCGCTGCATTCATGGGTTATGTTCTACCATGGGGCCAAATGAGTTTTTGGGGAGCAACAGTTATAACAAATCTTTTTAGTGCTATCCCATTAGTTGGAGATAGTATAACTACTTGGTTATGGGGTGCTTACTCGGTAGACAATCCAACGCTTAATAGATTTTTTAGTTTGCATTACTTAATTCCTTTTTTAATTTTAGGGTTAGTAGTGCTGCATATTTGGGCTTTACATATTCCAGGAAATAATAATCCAGTTGGTATCGATATAAAAAAACCATCTAAAGATACTGTGCCTTTTCATCCATACATAACCATTAAGGACACGTTTGCTTTACTTTTATTTATGATAATTTTTGCTGGATTTGTATTTTTTGCACCAAATGTTTTAGGTCACTCAGATAATTATATACAAGCAAATCCAATGGTAACACCTGCCCACATTGTTCCCGAGTGGTATCTATTACCATTTTATGCAATTTTAAGATCAGTGCCTGACAAATTAGGCGGAGTAATTTTAATGTTCGGTGCAATATTTATTCTATTTGTTTTACCATGGTTAGATACATCAAAAGTAAGGTCAGCAGTTTTTAGACCAATATACAGACAATTTTTTTGGATATTGGTGGTGGATGTTCTTATGCTTGGTTACATGGGCGCTATGCCAGCTGAAGGTATTTATTTAGTTTTAGCTAGAGTAGGGACAATTTATTACTTCTTACACTTTATAGTAATTTTACCAGTCGTTGGTTATTTGGAAAAAACAGAACCAGTGCCATTAAGTATATCTGAACCAGTTCTTGGTGGAACAGCAGATTATTCAATGGCAAAAAAAGATAATGAAAAAATTTAAATTTTTATTTTATATCTTTTTTTTGCTAAATATAATTTATCCTTTAAAATCCGCAGAGCAGATTGACCCAATCAAAGTTGATTGGAGTTTTAAAGGATTGCTAGGAAAATTTGATAGATCTTCTTTACAAAGAGGTTTTCAAGTCTATAAAGAAGTTTGTGCTTCGTGCCACTCAATGCAGTATTTGAGTTACAGAAATCTTGGAGAGCCAGGCGGACCTGAGTTTTCCGAAGAAGAGGTTAAAGCAATAGCATCTACTTTTGAAGTGACTGATGGACCAAATGATCAAGGAGAAATGTTTACAAGACCAGGAAGACCATCAGATAAATTTGTAAATCCCTATCCAAATGTTAAAGCTGCAGCTGCAGCAAATGGAGGTGCTTACCCACCTGATATGTCAGTCCTAGTAAAAGCTAGAAAAGGTGGAGCCAATTATATTTATTCGGTCTTAGTAGGTTATGAAGACCCACCTGCTGGTGTTACTTTAGATGAAGGTGTGTATTATAATAAGTACATGATAGGCAACAAGATTAAAATGCCAAATAATCTATCCGACGGACTTGTTGATTATTCAGATGGGACTGAGGCTACAGTAGATCAAATGGCAAAAGATGTAACAACTTTTTTAAGTTGGGCTGCTGAACCTGAATTAGAAAGCAGACACAAGACTGGAGTTAAAGTTATATTGTATTTAACTTTACTATCTATTTTAGTTTTTTTAAGTATGAAAAGAATATGGTCAAGGGTTAACTCTAAAATATAAAACATCACCATCTTTCACAACATAGTCTTTACCTTCAATTCTTAGCTTTCCATTTTCTTTACATTTTTCCATGCTGCCAAATTTTATAAAATCTTCCGTGTTCACTGTCTCAGCTCTTATAAAATTTTTTTTGAAATCTGAATGAATTATTCCAGCAGCATCTGGTGCACAAGTATTTTTTTTCACTGTCCAAGCTCTACTTTCTTCTTTGCCAGATGTAAAAAATGTTTCCAAATCTAAAAGATCATAGCCCTCTTTAATAAGTTTGCTAATACCCATTCTTTCTAAACCAATTTCTTTCATAAATTTTAGTTTTTCATCTTGATTTAAGCTAGACAATTGGTCTTCAATATCTGCACATATATTTATAATTTTTTCTTTCGGGTATTTTCTTAATATTTCTTTAGTGTAACTATTTCCCTCATTTAATGATGACTCATCAACATTACAAACAAGAATTTTTGGCTTTATGCTAAGTAGCCCCAAACGATTTAAAAAAATTTTATTATTTCCCTCTTGTAAATCTAAATCCTCACCTTTGTTTAGTAATTCTAAAGACTTTTTAAGTATTTCTATTTCTTTTTCACTTAGAAGTTTTTTTTTTGATTTTTCCATTTTTTTTTGAATTGTATCTATATCTGATAATAATATCTCTGTTTTAATGGTTTCAAAATCTTCAACTGGGTTAATTTTATTGTTTACATGTTGAATATTTTCTTTTTCAAAACAACGCACCAAGTGAATTATTGCGTCAACTTCTCTTATGTGGGATAAAAATTTATTTCCTAAACCTTCACCTTTTGAGGCACCTTTTACCAACCCTGCAATATCAACAAAAGTAATACTAGTATATATTTTTTTTTTTGAATTAGATAATTTTGCTAACTCGTCAAGCCTATGATCTGGAACTTCCACCACCCCAACATTTGGATCTATAGTACAGAATGGAAAATTTGCTGCTTCGGCATTTTTTGTAGAAGTTAATGCGTTAAAAAGAGTAGACTTACCTACGTTGGGCAAACCAACAATTCCACATTTAAATCCCATTTAGGTTTTGATTTACCTTGCTAGAGAAGAGATCAATTTTTTTGTCAATTAGAGTTGGAACTAATTTGACAATGCTTTCAGTTATCTCTTTAATTTTCTCCTCTTCGTCTTCTTTAAAATCATCAAGTACGTGGTTGTTTACACTTTTTCTCTCCTTAGGGTGTCCAATACCTACTCTTACACGTGAATAATCTGTTCCTATAAACTTGTCTATTGATTTAATACCGTTATGCCCGGCACTTGATCCCCCAATTTTGGCTTTTACTTTACCAAAGTCGATATCAAGATCATCATGAAAAACAATTACATTTTTTGCATCGATCTTAAAGTAGTCTATTAATTCTTTTATAGCTGTGCCAGAATTATTCATGAAAGTTAATGGTTTTATAGCATAAACTTTTTTTGACTCTATATTACCAGTAGTTAATAGGCCTTTAAATTTAGGTTTCTGTTTTGAAAGTTTGAAGTGTGAGTTAATAGCATCAATTATTTTAAATCCAATATTATGTCTATTATTCTCACTATCGGGTCCAGGGTTTCCTAATCCAACAAGTAAAAGCATATTTAATTATTTTTTCTCAACAGGTTTTTTCTCAGCAGGTTTTTTATCGGTAGGTTTTTTATCTCCCGATGCTTCTTTGCCTTTATCATCTTTTTTTGCAGTCTCACCGTCTTTACCAGCTGCCTCTGTAGCTGCTTCAGCACCTTCAGCTGCAGTTTCTCCTTCAGCTCCCTCTGCTACATCTCCCTCAGCAGGTTTTTCAGGTTCTTTTATTACTGTTGGCGCAGCCACTGTGGCTATTACAAAGTCTCTGTCAGTAATTACTGGTATAACATTTTCTGGTAATTTCACCGAAGATATCTTTATGCTAGTTCCTATATCAGTGCCCGCTAAATCAATAGTAATGTCTTCAGGAATATTATCCGCTGGACATCTTAATTCTACTTTACGTCTTACTATATTTAAAACACCACCTCTTTTCAGTCCAGGAGAGTCATCGTTATTTTTAAATTTAACTGGTATTTCAATAACTATCTTCGCTCCAGAAACTATTCTCATTAAATCTAAGTGAATTGGTTCATTTGTTGTTACATGATATGCAACATCTCGTGGCAGGACTTTTTCTTTTTTTCCATTTAAATCAATTTCAAATACTGTAGACAAAAAAGACTCTTTTTGTATAAAATTTTTTAAATCTTTTTTAGCAATAGAAATTTTTTCGTTTTCTTCTTTGCCACCATACAATATAGCAGGAATAAAACCTTCAAGCCTTAGCTTATTCGTATAACCAGTTGTAGATTTATCTCTTTTGTTAGCTTTAATATTAATCATAATTATAATATTTTGAGAGGCTATTTAACTCAACTTTGAAAATAAAACAAGTGTTAATTGAATAAATCTGACACCGAAGTAGAGTTTGAAATTCTTTTAATAGCTTCTGCCATTAAAGAAGATATGGATAATACCTCAATTTTGTTGTTATTTTTAATTTTTTGATAGTTATCTATTGTATCTGTTATTACTAATTTTTTAATTTTAGATTTTTTAATTTTATTTGCTGCATCACCACTTAAAACAGCATGAGTAATAAAGACATATACTTCTGTTGCACCATTTTTTTTTAAAGCATCAACGGCATTTATAATAGTGCCTCCGCTGTCGATAATATCATCTACTATTATACAAGTTTTGCCTTTTACATCTCCAATAATGTTCATTACTTGTGATTTACCCGGCCTAGGTCTTCTTTTATCTATAATTGCTAAATCAGCTTTAATTTTTGTCGCTAAACCTCTTGTTCTTTGAACTCCACCTACATCTGGTGATACACATATTAATTTTTTACTCTTAAGTTTTCTTTTAATATATCTCGCAAACAGAGGTGTAGTAAAAAGATTGTCGACAGGCATATCAAAAAATCCTTGTATCTGCCCTGCGTGCAAGTCAACAGTAACCACTCTACTCGCACCGGCGTTAGTTATTAAATTTGCAACAACTTTTGCTGAAATAGAAGTTCTTGGTACAACCTTCCTATCTTGTCTAGCATATCCATAATAAGGGATAACAGCTGTAATATTTTTTGCTGAGGATCTTCTAAGAGCGTCTATACAAAGCAACAATTCCATCAGGTTATCATTTGCCGGATTAGAAGTTGACTGAATAACAAATACACTATTGCCCCTTATATTTTCGTTAATTTCAATATAGATTTCCCCGTCTGAAAATCTTTTTATGTTAGTATTAACCAGTTTAAGCCTAAGTAATTTTGAAATTTCTTTACTGAGTTTAAGATTGCTTGTTCCAGATAAAATTTTCATGAAATGTAATTACTTATACAATTATTTTGTATCCTTTTCCAGTTGTTGTTGAAGATTTTATTATTTATAAGAGCTTTAACAATTGTTAATATAGTTATTAATTTTGGCTAAAGTTAGACATGCTTATTACCGAAATACATCTCCCATAATCATTTTCACCTAAAATTTGAGATCTTCGATAACTGTAGAAATTTAAACTCTCTTTTAGCGTGTCATGATTTATGTGATCAATTTTTACATTTAACTTTCGTAATTTATCATTAACATATTTCCTAAGATTAAATAATTTTTTCTTTTTACCTTTCTCTTTAAAATAAATTGAGTTTTTTTTAAATCTGGAAACAAATTTTTTGTAAAAATTAATGTCAACCTCATAACTCCTTTTTCCAATACACGGCCCTATAGAGGCAAAAATCTGATTTTTTGAATTAAGTTGCCTAAATTTTTTAATTGTATTTTCAATTATTCCAAAGAAAGCACCTTTCCAACCTGCATGAATACAACCAATTATTTGATTTTTTTTATCAAAAAGTATGATCGGCACACAATCTGCAGTTACTACTCCTAAACCTATGCCTTTTAACTTTGTTAATATAGCGTCACATTTAAATTTTTTTAAGTTCATATTTTTTTTAGTAATTTCAATAACTTTATTACTATGTGTTTGGTACATTAAAGCTAACTTTCCTTTTTTTAGGTTCATTTTTTTTGAAACATAAGATAAATTTTTTTCTACATTCTTTTTTTTATCCATAGATCCTCGGCCGCAGTTTAATCCTTTGTAAATTCCTTTGGAATAACCCCCTTTTCTTGAAAAAAAACAGTGATTAATATTTTTAAATTTTTTAAGATTTTTTGAATAAAACATTATTTAAAACCAAGTTTGAAATTAATTTTTTTTGAAGAGGCGAAAATTACCTTAAAAAGACTCCCCATTTTGTTTGCACTTAAAAGTCTTTCCAACCTATAATATAAATCTGACTTTTCCTTAAAACTCATTTTACTACTTAAAATATTAGCTCTTTCCATAATGCCCAATCTTTTTAAAAAAAAACCTTGGTTTACGATTTTACTTACTAAAAAATTTTTGTTTTTGAAATATTTTTTTAGTAAACCAAAGTTGACTAGACTTGTAATATCTGCTTTTCCTTTGTTTTCATAATAGATATTTTTTTTATGTGCTCTAATTGATTGCAACGTATCTTTTCCCTCTGATTTTAAATAACCATAATCTACTATAAGTACTCCGCCATTATTTTTTTTTATTTTTTTAATTATCATGTCCAAAATATGTAAACCCTGCTCTGGAAATTCAATTACACCGTTCTTCCTAATTAAATTGTAATTATTTAAGTTTTTACGTGTTTTTTTTGTTATCTTTTTATAAATAAATTTTTCAAACTTATTATTTTTGAATTTAATAAATTTTTCACATACTTTAAATTTTTTAATTTCAAATTGTTTTATTGGAATAGCATCAAAAAACTCATTGCCAAAAAAAAGTATTGGTCCTTCTCTAATTTCATTTAATTTTTTTATCCAAATCACATTGTTATTTTCTATTAATTTTTTTTGTATCATAATTAACTTTTCACTTTTTTCTAAAAGATAAATTTTAATAGATTTTTTTAATTCAGGAAAATTCTCTAAGACTTTACAAAAATTTTTACAAAATTTACCATTCCCGGGCCCTAGTTCTACAAAGGAAAAATTTTTTGGTTTTCCAATATTTATCCAAAATGAGATTATCCATATTGCAATCATTTCAGAGAATAACGGAGAAATTAATGGAGCAGTTACAAAATCTCCTTTGTTGCCAAAAGGATTATTTTTGGAATAATAACCAGAATTTTTGTCATAAAGAGCGCTTTCAATGAAACTTTCAATTGATTGCATTTTCTCTCTGGTCATTTTATTTTCAAATACATTATAATTCCAAAGGTTAACATAAATAAACTTAAAATAGATCCCATGCTTAAAACGTTTAAAATATACCCAACCTGTAAGTCTGGCTCACGAAAAAATTCAGATAAAATTCTAAATATTGAGTAATATATTAAAAATAAAGATGAACACTCACCTCGCTTATAAGGAATACGTTTTATAATAAAGTTTAAGATTATAAATAATAAAACACCCTCTAGTAATGCTTCATAAATTTGAGACGGATGTCTCCCTTGATTATCAACATTAGGGAAAACAACATTCCATGGCAAATTGGTTGGTTTTCCAAAAAGTTCCCCATTAATAAAATTCGCTATTCTACCAAAAAATATACCCACTGGGGCAACGTAGGCCACTATATCTAATAGAATAAGTTTATCGAAATTAAATTTTCTAGAAAAAATTATTGTAGATATTATTATTCCTATTAGAGCACCATGAAATGACATACCTCCATTCCAAATGAAAAATATTTCAATTGGATTTTTGATGAAGTAATTTAAATTGTAAAATAGAACATATCCTAGTCTACCGCCTAAAATTATAGCTATAATTATATATGTTATATAATCATCAAATAATTCTAGTTTTAAGTTTCTATCTAAATATTTATTTATTTTTGAAATAACCTTTTTTCCATACCACCATCCAAAAATTATACCAATCAGATAAGCTAAAGAATACCATCTTAAAGATAGTAAACCAAAATCGAAAATAATTGGATTTAAATTATGAATATACATT
>MDSV01019135.1_pt1 | contig 11778 bp, 9 predicted proteins | sample 810851 | NCBI WGS metagenome assembly MDSV01 (sample SAMN05326640, study PRJNA326480) | marine metagenome | isolation source: seawater | place: Atlantic Ocean: North East | collected 2012 | reverse complement strand
CGGTGAACACCCTTTTTATATAGAAAGGAGAGGGGAAAAATGAGTAAGATCGCATCCCTAATGGCAACTGAAACAGTTGTCGACGTTGAATTCCCAGATATTGAGGGATTTATAGTTAGTTTAGTATATTTAAACAGAGAGGATTTGGTTAAAATTAGAAATCAAAGTCTAACTTTTAAGTTTAATAAAAGAACTCGACAAAGAGAAGAAGAAATTGATAATGATAAGTTTTTATCAGCTTATACAGAAAAAGCAATTAAAAACTGGAAGGGACTTAAAGTTAAACATCTTCCAATGCTTTTACCTGTTGATATTAGTTCAATGGATTCAGAAGAGGATATTGAGTATTCTATAGAAGAAGCCCGTGATTTGGTAACTAATTCCACTATTTTTGATCAATTTATTACTGATACTATGAATGAGTTTGAGCAGTTTTCTATCACTAAAAGAGAGACTGACGAAAAAAACTTACAAAGTACCTCCAGCACCAGTTCCAAAGCGGGGGTATAAGCCAAGAGCAGTATCTCTTGATGTGTGAACAAATGGGTTGGGATCCTGACCCTAATGAGATGCCGCTAGAAACAAAAGATTTGTCTTATGAAGCACAAATTGCTCTGACATTATTTCAAGTCTTACCTGATAAAATAGATGGTATGGCGGGAGTTTGGTTAGGAAAAGACTTTTCTGGTCTTGGTGATATTATGGAACTATACGGAATTGATGGCAATAGGGAAGCCTTTGATTTACTTTTGCACACTATAGCAGAAGCTTCTAAATTTTACGATCAACAACGCAAAGTTGAACAAGCGAGAAAAAGTTAATGGCGAAAAAAACCAAAGTACAGATTGCAGTCGAGACTACAGGAAGTAAAAAAGCAGCCAAAGAGATAGAATCTATTGGCCGCCAACAAACTCGTCTGGGCCAAGCTAGCGCCTCTGCTGGGAGGCAATTCTCTGCTCAAGCGTCGGGTTTGGGCGGACTTGTTTCTGCATATGCAGGAGCAGCTGCTACTATCTTTGCTCTTTCTGCTGCTTTTGACGCTTTAAATAGAGCGGCAAGAGCCGAGCAAACTCTTGCAGGTGTTAATGCTTTAGCTAACGGTATTGGAGAAAGTGGTCCTAAAATTCTAGATATGATTCAAAGGATTACTAAAGGACAGCTATCTTTAGTTCAAGCAGCAGAGCTTGCTAACTTAGCTCTATCTTCTGGATTTAGCTCAGAACAATTAGCAGGATTTACTGAAGTTGCTATGAGAGCTTCTAGAGCTTTAGGCAGAGACTTAACAGATTCTTTTCAACGACTTGTTCGAGGTGCTGTTAAGTTAGAACCAGAACTTTTAGACGAACTAGGTATTTTTACTAGGATTGAACCTGCCGCTGAAGCTTATGCAGCTAGTATAGGTAAAGTCGCAAGCCAACTATCTAGATTTGAAAAAAGACAAGCTTTTGCTAATGCAGTTGCCGCCGATGGAGCAGCAAAATACCGTGATATAGATATTGAGGCAGATACCGCTGCACAATCCCTTGAAAAATTAGCCGCTACAGTTAGTGACCTAGCAACAAATGTTGGTGGGGTAATAGCGAGAGCACTTGCGCCTCTTGCAGAAGCTCTATCTTCTCCTGTTGCTGCTATTGGCGTGATGGGAATCTTAATCAAAACAGTTTTTGGAACAGCTTTGAGAGAAGCTACTCAACGTCTCTCTAGTTTTAACGCTAATCTCAGAACTTCTTCAGATAATTTACAAGATAACTTAAGTAGCACCAAGAGAATAGGTGCCGCTAATTTAGAATTTTCAAATACTATGAAAGGGGTCACACTAAATGTAGCCAGAGCGTCTACTGCAAACGAAGCAGAATTTAAATCTTTAACTAAAAAAGCTAAAGCTCAGACAATTACGACAGCGGAAACTCGTAGATACAATCTAATAATAAAAGAAGAAATTTCTTTATTAGAAAGAGAAAAATTAGCACTAGAAAGTAGTGGTAAGGCGACAGCAGCCAAAGCAGCTAGAATAGGAGTTCTTGAGAGAAGAATAAAACAATTTAACCTTGCACAAAGTGCTGCAAATACAAGACTAAAAGCGTTTGGCCCTATAGCAAAAGCCGCAGGAGTTGCTGCTATAGGACTTGGTAGGGCGGTAGGAATAGCTGGGTCTGCTGCTCTTGCAGCTGTTTCATGGATTAGTTTAATTGTTACCACCTTATCTATCTTAATAAGTGTAGGCGGTACAGTGTTAGAAGCTTTTGGTTGGTTAGATATTGTGATTGAAAAAACCCAATTAGCACTTAGATATCTTAAAGAAATTTTCAATATGACAAAAGAAGTTAGTCAGATGTCGACTGCTTTTAAAAGACTAGAAACAGGTATTACTGATTCTACTAGGGTAATGGGTACGAGACCCGGAAGTTCAAGGGTAGATAAAATTTTTGACGCAGATGCACTTAAGGATGCTTTAAAAGGTACAATAGAGGCTGGCGGCTCTACTGGATTCCAAACAGCTAGTTCTTTTGCAGATGCATTTCAACGGGAACTAGGAAATAGATCACCTCAGTTAGAAGCGTTTGCTTTAGATTTATTTAAAAGAGTAGGACAAGAAACTCAAGGTACTTTAAGAGGTAGAACTCTTTTTGCAGAGGCTACGGGTCGTTCTGGTAGTGTTGTGGATCAACAGCTTGCGGCAAAAGATAACGCTTTAATATTTAAGGATATTGATGCAATACAAGGCTCTATTCTTGCTAAAGAAAGGGCGAGATTTGTACTTGCAACCGCGTATAATGATAAAACCAAAGAGCAAAGAGAGTTTTTAAAATTACAAGATGAATTTGCTACTTCGCAGCTACAATCACAAGAACTCTCTGTAAACCTTAATGAATTACTTATTGCAGGAACGGGTACGATTGAAGCAATAGAAAAACGAAGAGGAGCTTTATTAGCTAAAGAGTCTAACCTGAGAAAAGAAGCCGAAGATTTGATGACTAGAGCAATGAAAGTTTCAGGACAAATAGATCAAAGCTTGAAAGGACAGGCAGATGCTAGAACGAGACTAGCAGACGCTACTAAAGCAGAACTGAAAGTTCTTGATGAAAGCGCACAAATGCAGCTTGGTATCCTTAAAATAAGAAACCAGATTAGAGAAACATATAGTGCCCAAATAAAAGCTTCTGAAAAATTACAAGAATTTTATCGTATAGAACTAGAAAACGGTGAGGCAATTCTTAAAATTAATACTAATGCTGACCAAAAAAGAGCAGCAAGATTTCAACAGTTAAAAGAAACTTACGATAGGGGCGCACAAGCTTTGAAGGATGAGCGTGCAGGGCTTAAAGTTGAAGGTGATAGGAAACAATTTGCAGACGCTGCTCGTACTGCTCAACAAGCTATAACTGGACAATTTATACAATCTCTAGAAGCCGCTATTAAATTAAAAGATACAATAGCGAAACAACTAGATACTATGAAAAAACAGACAAATCAATTAAAACAACAGCTAGAGATAAAAAAAATAGAACGAAATATAGCAGATGTCAAAACTCAAATAACCATGTCTAGAGAACAAGCGTCTATGGATGAGAAAAGAATCACATCTTTGGCAAAAATTGCCCAGTTAAGGAGAGAGTCTATTGATATTGACCGTAGAGCGGGACAAAATCGAGCAAAAGATATTGCAGCAGAGTTTGGAGACTTACTGTCTCCCAAAAAACAAAGAGCTTTAGAGCTTAGAATTGCTAGAGCAGACCTTGCTTCTTTACGAACAAATATTGAAGCAGAGAAAAAACTTATTAAAGATAGAGATGATGTTAATCAAAAGGCTATCGACGAACAAATTAGGTTGCAAAGACAATTACTTGATTCGCCTGGAGGAGAGCCTGGTCTACTAAAAGAAAGGTTTGAACAACAGAAGAAGATGGACGAGACAAAAATAGCTAGTGATAAAGCGACTCGCGATTTAAGTATTGCTAGCATGAAGGCAAGAAAAGATTCAATTATAGAAGAGATAAAAATGCGACGTAACCATGTTGAGGAGATGGCTAAAGTACTTGCAGCTGACGTTGTAAATAGAGCGCATATTCTCAAGGATAACCCGCAGTTGGCTGACCCACAAGCAAGAAAAGATTTCATGCAAAATCTTTTAGACACAGGATTTACTCGCTCTCCGATTGAAAAACAAATTGAAGATATTAATGCAGTTCTAGGAACTGGGTTTAAAGATTTAGAAGTGCAATCTAGTGACTTAGCTAACGCTCAGACGGCTATAAAACAACAAGAAAGAAGAGTTAAACTACAAAATGATGAAGAAGCGGTAACTAGAAAAATAAATCAATTAACTGAATCTGGTCTTGACGCAACAAGAAAACGAACAGCTGCTGAGTTGAAACTTGATAATCAGTTGAAACAAAACACCAGATCTGTACAAAACTTAGCGGCTAAATTTAAAGATGCAAATGATGAAACGTTGCAACTTGCCAAAGATGTTGCTTCATCTTTATCTGGTGGAATTGCTCAAGGATTAAGGGAATTAAACACTGCTTTTATAGAGGGCACTCTAACAATGGAAAACTTTAAACAAGGGTTTAAGGATACCTTTATAAATATTGCAAAAGATATTCAAGGAAAAATATTTGAAAGAACTGTAGTCAAACCTATAGAAGGCTTTATCAATGAAAAAGTGCTAGGAGCTTTTGGTTTTGGACCAGAGAAAAAGATTGAAAACGCATTAACAACTGATGGAAATGCCATGAGAGTAGTAAATGTGACTGCAGGTGGAGTTGTTAATCCTACTGACCTACTTAAAAAGCAATGTGACGATGCTGCAGTCAAAGTTGGAGATTTGGGTACTGGAGCAGATACGGGTGGAAATTTCTTAACAGACATGTTTAGTAAAATTGGGAATGTCTTAGGAGACTTTGGAAACGCTTTGTTAGACGCAGGAAAAGGCGTATTTGGATTTGTTAAAAACTTGTTCAGCAGTATCGGAGGTGGAGGAGGCGGAGGCGGTTTCTTTGACACTATACTAGGATTTGGTAAAAAGATTATAGGAGGCATCGGAGACTTCTTTAGCGGTCCTGATTTAACAATGGGCTATGGGTCAATGGCTATAGCACACGGAGGATTGGTTAAAAAAATGGCGTCGGGAGGGCTGTTAAGAGACAGAGTTCCCGCTATGTTAGAGCCAGGAGAGTTTGTAATTCGTAAACCAATGGCAAGAGCTATTGGAGGACCCGCACTAACTGCAATGAATGCTCATGGGACTACTCCTAAGAATCCAAATGTTGTGGTTAATATGAACAATCAAGGAACACCACAAGAGTCTGAAGGAAAGCCTAGTGTTCAAGTTACCCCAGAAGGTATTATTGTAGATATTATAACTAGAGATATGGCAAATAACGGACCAATTAGAAGGTCAATTAGAGGAAACTTACAATAATGGTCACTTACCCTACAGACGCAACTATAACTACCACATCTTTTGATACTGTTGGCACAGTAAACTTTACAAATACTGGTAGTTCGACAGAGTTTAATTTACACCCCCATACTGTTGAGCATGTTGGAGAAGTAGTTGTAACGGCAGACGGTGTTGAGCAATCTACTTCTGCATACGCATTAAGTAACTCTGGAGGCACTATCACTTTTGTAACAGCGCCTAACGCTTCGTCTTTGGCTTTAAAAGTTATTACTATTCCTCTTAGATATAGAACTACTAGAGCAGGACCTTCTGTAAAATATATTGAATATAGTAATACAACTCCTACAACAGTGCAAGCTAATACCTATGTGATTAATGGAGTTACTCAAAACTTTGCTCTTCCATTTCACGAAATTGCTGAGTCAACAGACTCGTTATTAGTATCTGTTTCAGGCGTAGAACAAGCCTCTAGTTCTTATTTTCATCCCGCGATAAACTCTGCGCCTGTGGTTACCACAGGAAATACCGCCCTTAATCTAGGTAATGCAGGTATTAGTATTGGAACTTCTAATGATACTGTACTTCTTTTAAATTTTGATTCAAACTTTACGGACGAAAGTGTAAAAGCTAGAGGTGCTGCTACTGTTACAGGAGATGTGGTATTAGGCAGTACAAAACAATTTGGAAACTCTTCAGCATCTTTTGATGGAACTACTGATTTAATTAGTTTTGCAGATAGCGCAGATTTTGTTTATAATAGTAGTTTTTGTATAGAGTGTTTTGCTAGATTTGAGGATGCGAGTCAAGCTAATACTATTTTTTCTCATAGAACAGATGATAATAATTTTGTAAAACTTAGTAGAATGGCTAATAATAAAATTCAGTGGTTAGTAAAAGAAAGTGGATCAGTTGTAGCAGATGTACAAGGAGGCTCTATTAGTGCAGATACTTTTACTCATATTGCCCTTTCACATAACAATGAGACTGGAAATACTGCTCTGTTTATTAACGGTTCGGTAGTTCAGTTCGATGCTACTTCTGCCTATACCATCAACCCAACAGGTTCGTTTGAAATAGGACGTATAAATACAACTAGTGCCTCTACTAGAGAAAATTTAAAAGGGTTTATAGATTCTTTTAGGTTTGTTAATGATAGTGTTGTTAGGTCAGGCAATTTTTCAACACCCCTTATCCCCGCTTCGAGAATTCATACTCCCTTACAGCCTGATGATATCCTTGTAATCAGAAGATTTACTAGTAGTGTAGAAACTTTTGATAGATTTACCTCTATGGCAGATAGAAAACCAGACCGTGGTTTCTCAACCAGTAGAGAATTTGATGTTATTAATTTTGAATCTCAAGCAGGATATGAAAAAAGAAGGCTAAGAAGCCGTAGGTCTAAGCGTGACTTTGATTTAACCTATACAAACATAACTGGAGTAGAAAAACACGCAATTGAAAGCTTCTATTTAGCGAGAAACGGATCTTTTGAGACATTCACTTTTGATTTGACACACATCAACGAAAATGGTACAATACAATCAAGGTTTGAGGGTCCTCTACAAATTTCACATGTTTTTTCAGATTCCTCTAATACCAGTTTACAAACTAATTATTATACTGTTAGTTTTAACCTAAAAGAGGTTTATGATTAATGACTACCCGAACTTACGATTATATTTTAACTATTGATAATCCCGACATTATTAATAAGGGAGATACTATTCTCGCAAATGCAACTAGTACTACTGGGACAGTAGTTGCTACGGATAAAGCTAATTCAAATATCAAAGTTAAAGTAGCTAACGTAAATCAAGAATTTATCGTGGGAGAGAATGTTGGGGCTGTATTTAATATAGTTTCTTCAAACGTAGAAGCAGTAACTTATACTAATTCTGCCTCTTTAAGTGTGAATGGTAATTCTTTTCAAATTACTGGAAATACTAATACTTTTTCTTTACCTCTTAACGTTTTAAGTAGAAGTAATTTAACAACTGACTCTTTTTCTGTTTTTGTCAATAATAGATTAATTAATTCTAGTTTTATTAATTATCCTAGTGACACTTTAGGAGTTACAGGTTTTGATTTTAAACCTATTCAAGCAGTTACTTCTGGAGAAATACATACTCAAGATAGTTTAAGAATTAAAGGACAAGAAGAAGGAGGTATCTATGATTTTCTTTTAGGTAGTATAGCAGACACCTTTGCTGTTTCGGATTCTAGTACGGAAACTACTTATTCTATTGATTACAATAACTGGCTCCACGCTAATTTAACTAGTGTAATAATACGTGCTGACGAAGGAAATACCGAATCGATTCCTTTTCAGGTAAAAGCTCCTTTAGAACGTATGCATGGAACTAATGCTATAATTACAGCTATAAATAATTCTAATTATATTAGAGAAAGAAATGCGTTTGTTCAAAATCCTTTAGTTAGGTTATACACAATCTACTATCCAGGAGAGTGGTATCCTGCTAATGATCAAGGCAATCCTACAGGAGAAGGAGAAGGAAGAAGATGGCCAGACGGATTTCCGTTAAGGTTTGCAGAAGTTAGGGGAGATTTAAATACAGACGTTACTTACAACGTGGAGTTTGGGGGCGTTAACTACATACCTATGCCTATAAACAGTGGGGGTATAGATATTGATTCTGCAGGTACTATTAACGAAGTCTCGATTGATATTTCTAACTTTGATAATTTAATTACACAGCTTTGTGAAAATCCTGATTTAGTGGGAAATAATACATCTAATGCCTGTTTTGCTGTAGTTAACGGAGAAGTTGTTACGGGAATTGATCCTAGAACTATTCCAGCAAGTGCTGCATATGTAGAACAAGAGCATGCAGATGTCTTAAGTAGGGCTAGAAGTAATGGACTAACTTTTAATCAAACTATAAGAGACTCTTATGGGGTAGACAATGCATCTTTTACAATTACAACCACTGAGGCGGTTAGTGGAACGTGGAAAAGAGAAAAAATGGACTCAAGAGATTTATTAGGAGGAGTGGTCGAAATACAATCAACTTTTGCTAATTTTTTGGACTACTGGCCCGAATATTCTAAAGTTAGGGCGGCATACTCAAACGTACTTGAAATGACAACTACTTTACCTTATAGAGTTGGAGATGAGGTATTCGTCAGAGCTAATAATTTTGTTGCTACGATTGACGCTATCGAAGAAGAAAGATTTATTTTTACTAATACTGCTTTGTCCCTTGGGCAGGGTGCTCATTTATTAATAAAAAATGCGGGGGCAGACGATGAAGCATATATAGAAGACAATTTTAAAATTGACTCTTTGACTAATTTAGATGAGCGAGTAGCTACTTTTAGCCTAACTAGTTGGTTACAGTTTTTTAAATTAATATTACCTCGCAGAAAGTATTATAAAAATACTTGTCAATGGGTATATAAAGGAGAAGAGTGTCAATACCCTGGGCCTGCTGGAGGTACCATCCCAGGAACTACTTTATCTGCTAACTCTAATCCAATCGCTGCTAATAACCAAACAGCGGGTAGTATTGTAGAAGATGAATGTGGAAAAAGTTTTGAATCTTGTCAAATTAGAAATAATACAATACATTTTGGTGGATTTCCTGGTACTGGCAGAACAATTCCTAGATAATTATGGATCACACAAAATACTTAGGCATACAACACGACTATCAAAATATAAATTGTATCACACTGATTGAAAAAATATATAAAGAAGAGTTAAATTCTAATATTTTTCAAAGTTTATGGGAACACCTAAATTTAGTGGAAGGAAAACCCATTAGTGGTAGGCGATGGAAGTTTAAGATTACTTTAGAAAAAATAGAAGAGTGGGTTAACTTAAACGCAATAAAAGTTGATTTGACAAATATAAGAGAATATGATGTAATAGTATTTAAGTCAAAAAAGAATAGACCGATTCATTTTGGGATGTATATGACAAATAATAATTTTATTCATATAGAAGAAGAAAGCAGCTCTAGGGTATCAGCTTTAAACCAAGATTGGAGAGATAAAATACATACTATTTTAAGACGAGACATATGGTATGAAAAATATGTAGGGTTTCCTTATAAACATTTAGGAAACGATCCTGAAAAAGGAATAGATTGTTTAAATTTAATTAGATTGATGTATAGGAAAGAAAAAAACATTGTAATTCCTTACTCAACTCAAGATTTTTGTAATATCGTAGACCAAGACTGGTACGATAAAATAGGAACTAACCCTTTTACAGAATTTAGAAATCCTAGATTAGGGTGGAAAGAAATAACATTAAGTGATGTACAACCTTTTGATGTAGCTATCATGAGCATTGGATCCACTAATATAGTAAACCATTGTGCTATGTTAGTAGAAAAAAATAAACTTTTACAAATTATGGTAGATAGAAAATCGTGGATTTCTCCGTATGGAAAATATTATAAACAATATACTTTAGGTGTTTTTAGATGGGAAGGGGTATCTGATGACTTTGTTTTCAACATTAATTAATGATATGGGAAAACACGCACAAGCGGAGTATCCTAGAGAGTGTTGTGGCTTAATAACAAAAGATTTTAAATATGTGGCTTGTAATAATATAAGTCCTTTTCCAAAAGATAGTTTTGTTCTTGATCCAGAGAGTCTTTTTGAGTATGAAGATAATTGTTGGGGGATATTTCACTCACATCCTGGGGAAGAAAATCCTCTCCCTAGTGAAGAAGATAAAAAAGGAGCAGTTTTTGAAGAATTTAAATTTATTGTCGGTTTTAGTAATAAATTTTATATTTATTGGTTAGATAAAAACATAGACGCACTTAAGTTTGATGAGTTCGAAGAGAAACATTTAACATGAAGATAAAATTAACTTTTCATAATTCTTTGCTAAAGTATACTACAGGAATCAAAACTCATACTATTGTGTGTGAAGATTTTGAATCTTTAGTTTCTGCTGTTTGTAATTTGTTTCCTAAATTCGGAGAGTATATTAAAAAAATACAAACAGATAAGATTTCAGAAAATATTTGTTTGCTAGATAAAAATAAAAAAATTATAAAAAATGAAATTTATCAATATAACAAGCTTAGAAATAATCACGAAGAACTTTATGTGAGTCCTGTGCTTGGTGGAGCAGGCGGTAAAAAAGGATCATTTTTACAGATCGCGATTGGTGTAGCTTTAATTGCAGCCCCTTTTGCTTTTCCCGGTCTTGCTTCAACATCACTTTTTGGTACTACATTAGGAAAGTTAGCTTTTTCTGGAGGGTTAAATATGCTACTAAGTGGGGTTATGGGACTATTTACAAAAACACCTAAACCTCCTGAAAAACAGACACCAGACGCGCAAGAAAGAATTGATAATAATTTATTTAATGGACTTCAAAATACTACTTCTAGCAATAACAATGTGCCAGTAATTTATGGGCAAGTGCGTTCTGCAGGACAATTAGTTAGTGGGTATATAAAAACTACTAATCATGGCAAAGGCGAAGAAGTCAAAGTGTCGGAACAATTTGCATCATGATTACTTTAGTCATACATAAGAACGCAAAAAGATATTTTAAAAATCAAAAAGAAGTAAAAGTTCAAATTAAAGACTATTACTCTTTAGTAAGTTTTCTTGTTAATTCTTTTCCAGAATTTACAAATCTTATTAAAAAAACAAAAAACAACTTAACCACAGATTTTTTTATATTAGATGAGAATAAAAAAAGAGTAGATTTATCAGATATAGAAGCTAATAAAAAACTGAACGATAGTACTTATTATTTAGTTCCCTCTATAGTTGGAGCAGGTAGAGGCGGAATGATGGTTGCAGTAGGGATAGCAATCATAGCAGTAGCTGTATTCGCCGCACCCGGGGCTTTAGGGGCTGCAAGTTTCTCAAGTTTTGGACAAGCTATGGGAGCTACTGCAGTTAGTTTAGGGCCTGTAGGAATCTCTTTCTCTCAAATAGCTATGTTTGGAGCAAGACTCGCTTTAACAGGTATAATGTCAATAATTCAATCTAGCTCAGGAGCTAGTTCTAGTACAAGAACCTTCACAGATGATGGATCAAGAACAGAAAATAGTTTATTTACCGGTCTTACTAGCACTGTTAGTACTGGAGTACCTGTTGGTATGCGTTATGGAATGACTAGAATTGGTGGGCACTTGGTAAGTGGGTATATTAAAACGTTTAATCATGGAAAAAATGACATAATTAAAGTGTCGGAGCAATTTGCATAATGAGTGTTTATAAAAAATATGTTAATGTACAGGGAGGCAAAACTCCACTTATTTCGGGAAGCAAAGGCGGAGGCTGTTTTCCAGCAGGATCTTTAGTGTCTACTCCTCATGGAGAAATTCCTATTGAAGATATAAAAATTAATGATAAAGTATATTGTTTTG
>MDSV01202851.1_pt1 | contig 11780 bp, 13 predicted proteins | sample 810851 | NCBI WGS metagenome assembly MDSV01 (sample SAMN05326640, study PRJNA326480) | marine metagenome | isolation source: seawater | place: Atlantic Ocean: North East | collected 2012 | reverse complement strand
TGAATCAACATACGAGGCTTAATTATGGAAACATTTCTATGGGTCGAGAAGTATCGACCAAAGACAGTAGATGAATGTATTCTACCTACTGAACTCAAGAAAACTTTTTCAGAGTTTGTAAAAGATAAACATATTCCCAATTTAATATTATCTGGTTCTGCTGGAACTGGTAAGACTACTATTGCAAAAGCAATGGTGGAAGAGATTGGTAGTACGTGGATGATAATAAATGGTTCAGAGGAATCTGGTATCGATGTATTAAGAACAAAGATTAAAAACTTTGCATCGACAGTATCACTAGAAGGTGGTAGGAAGTACATTATACTAGACGAGGCAGATTATCTTAATCCTCAATCAACTCAGCCTGCCCTACGTGGATTTATGGAAGAGTTTCATAAAAACTGTGGATTTATTCTTACATGTAATTACAAGAATAGATTAATCGAACCTTTACAATCTAGATGTTCTAATGTTGACTTTACAATAAGAAATGGTGAACGAATAAAACTTGCTGAAAAGTTTTTTGGAAGAGTGCAAGATATTCTTAGTCAAGAACAAATTAAATTTGAACCTAAGGCAATTGCTGAATTAATCAATAAGTTTTTTCCCGACTGGCGAAGATGTTTAAATGAATTACAAAGATATGCTTCATCTGGTCAAATAGATGCAGGTATACTTGTAAACTTATCAAGCGAAAACATAAAAGAACTTATTGGATTTTTAAAAGCAAAAGAATTTACAAATGTTCGTAAGTGGATTGTTAATAATTTAGATAATGACCCAGCAAGAATCTTTAGAACAATATACAATTCTTTGTATGATAATTTAGATCATAGTACGATACCACATGCAGTTGTAATTATAGCAGATTATCAACATAAATCGGCCTTTGTAGCAGATCAAGAAATTAATATGCTTGCTTGTATGACTGAATTAATGTCTCAGGTAAAGTTTAAATAGAATAAATACATATTACGATGAGTATAGATACAGATTTAGATTTAGTCAATGAATACAAAGACCAGGTTCGTATTCTTAAACAGCAGATTAGTGAGTTAGAAGATTCTAACAAATCCAAAGATAGTGCAAATAAAAGATGTTTGCAGAAACTTGAAAATGCAACAAAAGATAGAGAAGAAGCAAATCAAAAAATTAAAGAACTGAAAAATATTATTGAGAAACTTGAATTAGATAATGAGAAGCCTGATATTAGTACAGAGTAATTTAGGTAAAGGTCATCACTCTAGAGTAAATGCCTTTTCTGAATTTATTGAAGATAGATTAATTATTACAAAACCTTTCACAGGCACAGGCAAAGATACAGAATTTTTTGATAATACTTGGAATGATTTATATGCTGATTACAAAGAATACGACCCAGACATAATTGTAACAGAAGGTTTTCCTTTTGGTAGATACGGTTGGCACCCCGACTTTAACAATAAATTAGAACATGGTGGAATCATTGATATTTTAGAGGATGCAAAAAAGTATCACAAATTAATTTATTCATTAGACAGAGACATACCTTGGTCAAACCCAGTTGATGGTTGGTTCCATGCAGATATACTAAACAAGTATTATGATGGTGTTATCTTTCATACAGATAAAAATTTTATAGACCCATCTAAATTTATTCACAATCCTATTATAGATGTTCCATTTTTATATACTGATGGTTATGTTACTAAAACTTTTAAATCATATGCAAGAAGAAAAGGTATTCTATTTGTATTAGGAGATTGGTTTGAACATACTCAATATGTTTATGAGATTGCAAATTCTTTATCTCGTCAAGTTAATTATGAAATGACATTTATCATAGGAGCCAAAACACCCATTGACTTAATTCAACAATTAAAGTTTAATAACCATAATATTCTTTTAAGAGAAGATACAGACGGATTTAGAAATCTTTTATCTCAACACGAAGTTGTGGTTAGTAATTTTGGTGCTGGAACTTTTTTAGATATCAATATTACTCAGACACCTGCTGTGATAATACCAAATCATATTGAAGAAAATTCAATACCAATATATAATAAAGGTGGTGAGATAATAAATCAAGAACAAAAATATCGTGCTGAAGAGTATGAAAAAATTGGTAATGGAAAAGTTTTATCATACGATAATTTAAATGTGGCCACACTAATGTATGCAATAGAGGAAGCAAAGCAACTAAAACCTAAAAGATTAAAAATGAATGGAAGTAACTTTGTAAAAACTTTATTTAATAATGGAGAAAGTGAATGTATGAATTAAAAGATTATTTGAATTCTATAAATTATGGTAAAAATAATTTAATGGATAGTGATGACGTAATGTGGGAAAAGAAATATCCAGCGTTTGTTGTAAATAAATGTCTTGCCCCATTTGGCGATACAATTATGTTAGTCAACGAAATGAATCGTCATCATCATTTAGATAAGAAGTTGCAATATGACTTTTTACTAAATAGTTTACGGACACGTAAAAGATTTGCCCCATGGCAAAGATCAAACAAGTCTAAAAATTTAGAGTATGTAAAAGAGTTTTATGGTTATAACAATGAAAAAGGACAGTCTGCTCTTAACATATTAAACAATGAACAAATAAAACAAATAAAAGAAAAATTGAATAAGGGTGGTAAACATGGAAAACGTTAAGTGGTCGAGAGAAGACATGCTCGAAATTACATTAAAACAACCTGATGATTTTTTGAAAGTAAGAGAAACACTTTCACGTATCGGGGTTGCATCTAGAAAAGAAAAAAAATTATATCAATCTTGCCATATACTTCACAAACAAGGCAAGTATTACATAGTACATTTTAAAGAGCTATTCGCATTAGACGGCAAAGAAACTAATTTGTCTGAAAATGATATAGGTCGTAGAAATCGTATTGCATCACTATTGAGTGATTGGGGTCTAGTATCTATTATAGGTAAGACAGAACCAATTGCACCATTAAGTCAAATTAAGATTATAGCATTTAAAGAAAAATCTCAATGGAACTTAGAGACAAAATATAATATTGGAAAATCGAAAAGTGATGACAGTAAACAATCTACCACAACTTAAAAGACAACTAAGACTAATAGAAGAAAATCATTTAACATACAAACCTTTTGAGGAGTATGGTAGATATCGTTTTCCTAAAGATGTTGTTAAAGAAGCATCTTTGGTTTTCGGTATTGGTGTATCAAAAGATGTTGACATGGAAATTGCTATGGCAACAGATAACCCCGATTTAAAGTTTCATTGTTTCGATGGTTCACCACAATCAAAAGAATGGTGGGATACTGATAGTTGGCCATTTAAACCATCAATGACATTTCATAATTATTGTTATGCACCCGACAATAATGATAATGTTCCATTTTATTTTAATCCTATAAAAGAAGAAGAAGAAACACTAGGATATGGAAATAGACCATATGGCAGAGAATATGATTTAAAACCAAACTTTAAAAGTAGTATTCGACCTATTTACGAAGATGATAAACAACAACACGTTTTAGTTAAGACACAAAATTTAAGAACTATGATTAAACAACATGGTATGCCAGATATTATTAAAGCAGATACTTGGAGTATATGGTATGATACCTGTAGAGAAATATTAGATCATAACATACCAATTAAATGTTTTCATATTAGAGCTCATTTATTTTGCGAAAATGCAGATGGTTCTTTATATGATATGATAGAAATTATAGATGATTTTAAAAATAAAGGATATGAAGCGTATCTATCTAGACAAAGAGAAAACTTTGGGTGTGATATGTTTTTCTTAAAAAAGTAATTGACAAAAGACTATTAATGGTATATTATGGTGAGTGATGAGTAAGTTTTATACAAATATTATACAATGGGGAAACAATCTTTTATTAAGAGAGATTGTTAACGGTGAACGTATTAATCGTAGGGTTAAATATTCACCTACGATGTTTTGCCCCGTTATGAGAGAAACAAAATATAAAACTCTTCAAGGCAAATACGTAATGCCTGTTAAACATGAGACTATCAAAGAAGCCAAGAATTGGATTCAACAATACGAAGATCAACCTCATTTGGTATATGGCAATACCAGTTTTCAATTTAATTATCTGTACGAACAATATCCTAACCTTGAGTGGAACATGGATGAAGTATTAATTATTACAATTGATATAGAAGTTGCTTGTGAGAATGGTTTTCCAAATGTAAATGAAGCATCTGAACAAATGTTATCTATTACAATTAAAAATCAACAAAACAAACAGATATTTGTATGGGGTGTGGGTAAGTTTAAAACAGAAAGAAAAGATGTTGTTTATATTGAGTGTGATAATGAATATGAATTACTTACAGAGTTTTTAAAGTTTTGGAAAGTAAATCAACCAGATGTTATTACAGGTTGGAATACAGAATTTTTTGACATACCTTATTTGTGTAATCGTATTAAAAAAATAATGGGTGAAGAAACTCTAAAAGATTTATCACCATGGCGTTCAGTAATATCTAAAACAATTTATCAAATGGGTAGACAACATCAAGTTTATGAAATACAAGGTGTTGCAGCTCTTGACTATTACGATCTGTATAGAAAGTTTACATATACTAACCAAGAAAGTTATAAACTAGATCACATTGCTAAAGTAGAACTTGGTATTAGTAAAGATGAAAACCCACATGACACATTTAGAGATTGGTATACAAATGACTTTCAATCATTTATCGATTATAATATTAAAGACGTTGAGATAGTTGACCAATTAGAAGATAAGATGAAACTAATCGAACTATGTTTAACCATGGCATATGAAGCCAAAGTTAATTATGTAGATGTTTTAGGAACTGTTAGGTATTGGGATATGTTAATACACAATTACTTAATGGATAAAAAGATTGTTATACCACAAAAAACTAACAAAGAAAAATCTGACAAGTATGAAGGTGCATATGTTAAAGACCCTCAGGTTGGCGAACACAAATGGGTTGTATCTTTTGACTTGAATAGTCTGTATCCACATTTAATTATGCAGTATAATATTTCACCAGAGACATTAAAAAGTGAAAGAACTGTACCTAATATGAACGTAGATAAGATGCTAAATAAATCTGTGGACACCTCAATATTAGAAAATACTACAATGACACCAAATGGTGCTTTGTTTAGAACTGACAAAAAAGGTTTCTTACCTGAAATGATGCAGACAATGTATGAAGATCGGGTAAAATATAAACGTGCCATGTTGGATGCAAAACAAGAATATGAAAAAACTAAAAATCCAAAACTACTAAAGATGATATCTAAATTTGATAACATACAAATGGCAAGAAAGATTTCACTTAACTCTGCTTATGGTGCGATAGGTAATAATTGGTTTAGATATTATAATCTACCTATGGCAGAAGCAATTACTACTTCTGGTCAATTATCTATTCGTTGGATTGAACATAAATTAAATGAATATCTGAATAGTTTAAATCAAACAAAAGATATTGATTACGTTGTTGCGTCTGATACAGATTCAGTTTATATTAGATTTGACGAATTGATTGAAAAGTTTAAACCAAAGAACCCAGTTGACTTTTTAGATACAATTGCTAAAGATAAAGTAGAACCATTTATTAATCAATCATATCAAGAACTTGCTGACTACACACATGCATACGATCAGAAAATGCAAATGAAACGTGAAGTAATTGCAGACAAAGGTATATGGACAGCAAAGAAAAGATATATCTTAAATGCACATGACGTTGAAGGTGTTCGTTATCAAGAACCTAAACTAAAAATCATGGGAATAGAAGCAGTTAAGTCTTCAACACCTGCACCTTGTCGTGAAAAGATTAAACAAGCATTACGTATTATTATGGATGGTGACGAAAAACAACTGAATACTTTTATTCAAGATTTTAGGAAAGAGTTTCTTACATTGGCACCAGAGGATGTGGCATATCCTAGAAGTGTAAATGGTTTAAGCAAGTGGACGGAATCACATAACTTATTTAAGAAAGGTGCCCCTATACATTGTAAAGGTGCAATACTTTATAATCATCTTATTAAAAAGAATAAACTTGGTTACAAGTATCCTTTAATACAAGAAGGTGATAAGATTAAATTCTTACATATGAAAATGCCAAACGTATATCAATCGTCTAGTATTTCTTTCATAACAAAACTACCTAAAGAAATTAGTTTTGCAGTAGATTATGATTTACAATTTGAAAAATCTTTTGTAGAACCATTAAACTATATCATAGAAAAAATCAAATGGAATGTTGATAGATCATATGGTACTCAAGGAACGTTAGAGGATTTTTTCGCATGATAGATAATTTACTAAGAGACATTGTTGGCAATGAAACAGTTAATCATGATGTTGCAATTTTAATGAGTGGTGGAACTGACAGTTGTACTTTATTATTTACAGCATTAAGACTAGGAAAGAAAGTACATTGTTATACTTTCAGACCAGAAAATGAAGACACATATGATTCGGTTAAGGCAAAAGAGATATGCGAAATATTTAATGTTCCATTAACAACAATTGATTTGCCAGAAGAAAATATAGTAGAAGATTTTAAATTACTTGCTTCAAAATATGATTGTAGAAAGAAAACTCAATACGAGTGTACGTTTCCATTAATATATACCTTTCCTAAAATTAAAGAGAAGTATATATTGTCAGGTCTAGCTGCAGACGGATATTATGGAGTAAGTAAAAAAGCAATGATACACTTTAGACATACACTAGAAAAGATGCAACAATTTAGACACAATTACTTTAAAGAAAATCCTAATCCAGCAGGGTATTTACAACTAAAACAATTTTGTGAAGAGTATGACAAAGTGTTATGTGTTCCATATCTAGATGATTCGGTCTATAATTATTTTTATGATAAGACATGGGAAGATATAAACAAACCACATCAAAAGTATTTAATACAAAGTAGATTTGACGAGTTTAATAAGATTAAAATTAAAGGACATATCAACTATCAATTGTGTGCTAAAGTTGATAAATTGTTTGAAAAACTTCTTGACAATAAGACCATAAATCTTTATAATAGAAAACGTGTAATGGATATTTGTAGAGATTGGTATAATATAAATCAATCAAAAGCAAGTTTGGAAAGTTTTTTATAATGAAATATAAACCTTATTTAATGAAAGATGTATATGCTGGAGAGGCATTAGAAAAGTTTACAGTAATATCTACCTTTGCAGGTGGAGGTGGTTCATCAACAGGTTACAGACTTGCAGGTGGTAAGATACTTGCAATCAATGAGTTTGTTGAAGAAGCAAGAAATACTTATAGAGATAATTATCCTACTACACCAATCATGGATGGTGATATAAAAGAATTAAAAGGTGAAGACTTTTTAAAACTTACAGGTTTAAAAGAAGGTGAACTAGATTTATTAGACGGCAGTCCACCTTGTTCAGCATTTAGTATGTGTGGTACTCTTGCAAGAGAGGGAACTGTACATAGTGATGGGTTTGGAAAAACTAAACAATATTCAGATGGCAAAACAGTAACTAACATTGAAGATTTATTCTTTGAGTTTTTAAGAGTTGCTAATGTTATTAGACCAAAGACTATCATTGCAGAAAATGTTGAAGGTCTTACAGTTGGAGAAGCAAAACAATATTTTAATAAAATTCAAAACACGTTTGAAGACATTGGATATCAAGTAGTTGCAAAAGTACATGATTGTTCTCAATTTGGTGTTCCACAAAGAAGACGAAGAGTTTTCTTTATGGGAGTACGTAATGATATTATGGATACAGTTGGTTTAAACTTTATGACATTATCATCATTGTTTCCTGAGCCAAACAATAGTATTACTACTTTACAAGGTGCCTTCGATGGTTTGGAGTATGACAAAGAAGAAGTTGATATGTTAACTACTAAATGGAAAGAGACAGCATACTATAAACAAACATGTGTTTTGATGCCAAGAAACCCAGAGAAAGTTATTACTGGTACAGACTATCATCCTAAAGGATGGCATTTTAATTTAAAGATTGCTTCAGAGTTTCAACCTAGTCCTACTATTACAGCGATGGGTGCTACAGAAAAAACTGCTGGAGTTTGTCATTGGAATGATGATAGAAAATTTACACTTGGTGAATTAAAAAGAGTTACTTCATTACCAGATGATTTTAAATTGACAGGTAAGTGGGCACAAAAAAGTGAACGTTGTGGTCGTATGGTACCTAGTCTTATGATGAAGTCTCTCGCAGAATCAATGTATAACAAGGTGATAAAAAATGCCAGATAATGATTTTACTTTCGCACATAGAGACGAAGGTTTTGATACTCATATAGATAAGTCTATTCGTGGTTATCAAGATATGTTAAAAGACGTTGTATCTTTTTCTAGATACTTTATAGAAGACGGAACATATGTTTTAGATATAGGATGTTCTACGGGTAAACTTACTGATAGAATAATTAAAGCAAATAAAGATATAGCACCACAAGCTCATTATATTGGTGTTGAATATGCAAAAGGTTTTCAAAAAGATTTAAAAGAAAGAGCTAGAACTATTAAGACTAATCACGATGTCGAACCTAAGTTTTTAAATGCAGATATAAGATATCATGAATTTGATTATAGAAAAAAATTATCATACGCAACATCTATCTTTACTTTACAGTTTATGCCGAAGAGAGATAGAGAAGATGTAATTAAAAAAGTGTACGACCAATTACAACCAGGTGGAGCATTTGTGTTTGCAGAAAAAGTATATTGTGATAATCCACAAATACAAGACATGATGACTTTTATGTATTACGATCATAAAAAAGAAAGTTTTACTTGCGATGATATAATGACAAAAGAAAAAACATTAAGACATATGTTAAAACCTAATACTTACGATGAACTAAAACAGTTTATGTACAATGCTGGATTTAAAGATGTACAAGTATTCTGGCGAAACTTTATGTTTATAGGAGCGATAGCAATAAAATGAGTGATAGTGAACTAATAAAAGAAAAAAGAATGTACGATGATGAACAAGATCATGCTCACGATATGAGTTATGAAAATGAAACAAGTACAGTAACATTAACAATTAGAGAATATGATAAGTTGAAAGCACATCAACATTATATTACAGACCCTAGTCTAATTTCTATTATAGATAAGATTGAGGAACTAACTAGAGCATTAAGAAAACATATTGTAAGAACGGATATATAAATAGGAGATAGATTATGGCAAAACCACAAGATTTTTTAAAAGACATTATTAAAACCACAGGTAATGAATATGCAACACTAGCTGATGCTGGAATTGAAAGTGGTGATGTAACAGATTTTATTGACACAGGTTCTTATATCTTTAACGCTCTTCTTTCAGGTTCAATTCATGGTGGACTTCCACAAAATAAAATTACAGCACTAGCAGGTGAGTCTGCAACAGGTAAAACATTTTTCCTTATGGGAATTGTTAAACATTTTTTAGATGCAAACCCAGATGGTGGTGTTGTTTACTTTGAATCAGAATCAGCAATAACTAAAAAAATGATTGTTGATAGAGGTATCGATGCTGAAAGAATGGTTGTTGTACCAGTAACAACTGTACAAGAATTTAGAACACAAGCAATTAAAATATTAGATAGATATATGCAACAAGACGTAGATGTAAAACGACCTATGTTTATATGTCTTGATTCTCTTGGAATGTTATCAACTACAAAAGAAGTAGAAGATACTGCTGAGGGTAAAGAAACTAGAGACATGACAAGAGCTCAAGTTTTGAAAGCTGCATTTAGAGTATTAACACTAAAACTTGGTAAAGCAAAAGTACCAATGGTTGTTACAAATCACACATACGACTCAATGGGAAGTATGTTTCCTACTAAAGAAATGGGTGGTGGAAGTGGATTAAAATATGCAGCTTCTTCTATTGTATTCTTATCAAAGAGAAAAGAAAAAGTAGGTACCGATGTTGTCGGTAATATTATTCATTGTAAAAATCACAAATCACGATTAACAAAAGAAAATTCAATAGTTGATGTTAGACTTATGTATCAAAAAGGACTTGATAAATATTATGGTCTATTGCAACTTGCTGAGAAGTATGATATCTTTAAAAAGGTATCTACAAAATATGAACTACCAGATGGCAAAAAAGTATTTGGTAAATCTATTAACGATAACCCAGAGACTTACTTTACAAAAGAAGTACTAGAAAAGTTAGAGATAGCAGCACAAAAGGAATTTTCTTATGGTGGAAACGAAGAAACCGAAGAAGAGATATAGTTATATTGAATCACCCAATCATCCTAAACAAACTTGTATAGGAATTAACGAAGGCAAATGGTCTGGCGTTATTTACAAGTATGGTAAGGTTACACCAATTGAAAAAGATGGTGGGTTGACAATGCAGTTTGAATTTGATATACTAGAAAACAACGGACTGCCAAGGGATGTATTCGGAGAAGAATTCTTTACATACATTGGCGATATATTAGTGGAAGTGATTGATGAACAAAACAATAGAGAAGACAACTCTCTCGCATCTAATTTGGAACGAGGATTACTCTAGAAAAGTAATTCCTTTTATCAAAGAAGATTATTTTACAGATAAAACAGATAAGATAATCTTTCAAGAGATTCTAAAATTTATAGAGAAGTATAATAAGACACCTACGACTACTTCAATTCAAATTGAAATAGATAATCGTAAAGACTTATCTGAATCACAATACAAAGAAATAAAAGAAACTATATCGTCATTTGATAAAGAAGATGTTGATATAGATTGGTTGTGTGATACAACTGAAAACTGGTGTAAAGAAAAAGCAATTTACAATGCAATCGTTGACGGAATATCTATCATCGAAGGCAGAGACAAGAATCGAAAACCAGATGCCTTACCTACTTTACTTACAGACGCATTAGCAGTTTCATTTGATAATAGAGTAGGTCATGATTACTTAAAAGACTCAGACACTAGATTTGATTACTACCATAAAGTAGAAGAGAGAATACCTTTTGATTTAGAATTCTTTAACAAAATTACAAAAGGTGGTTTACCACAAAAGACTTTAAATGTAGCACTTGCTGGCACAGGTGTAGGTAAATCTTTGTTTATGTGTCACATGGCATCGAACTGTTTATCTCAAGGTAAAAATGTTTTATACATTACCCTTGAGATGGCAGAGGAACGTATTGCTGAAAGAATAGATGCAAACTTAATGAATATTAGTATTGATGACTTGCATGATCTACCTAAAACAATGTATCAAGATAAGATTGAGAAAGTTAAAAAGAAAGCAACTGGTTCTCTTATAATCAAAGAGTATCCAACAGCATCAGCACATACTAATCACTTTAGACAATTAATACAAGAACTAGCAATTAAAAAATCATTTAAACCAGATATTATCTTTATAGATTATCTGAACATATGTGCTTCATCTAGATTTAGAGGTGGAAGTAATGTAAATTCATATACAATAATAAAAGCAATAGCAGAGGAATTAAGAGGACTTGCAGTAGAGAATAATCTACCAATAGTCACAGCAACACAAACAACAAGAAGTGGTTTTGTTTCAACTGATATCGGATTAGAAGATACATCTGAATCATTTGGACTACCTGCAACAGCAGACTTTATGTTTGCTTTGATTTCAACGGAAGAGTTAGAGGAATTAAACCAGATGGCTGTGAAACAGCTAAAAAATAGATATAACGACCCTACGGTTAATAAGAGATTTGTGCTTGGAGTAGATCGAGCAAGAATGAAACTATATGATGTAGAAGTAACAGCTCAACATGATATAGTGGATA
>MDSV01170795.1_pt1 | contig 11780 bp, 13 predicted proteins | sample 810851 | NCBI WGS metagenome assembly MDSV01 (sample SAMN05326640, study PRJNA326480) | marine metagenome | isolation source: seawater | place: Atlantic Ocean: North East | collected 2012 | reverse complement strand
TTTCCTGGTTCAGAAACTAAATCTCTCGCATAAAAAGTTCCCTCTTCTAAAGCTTTAAATTTTAATTGATTTTGAAAAGAAGGTTTATTTTTATTACCTTCTATATTAATTGAAATTAGTCTAACATCTTTTTTTGTTTTATATTTTTTAAATTCATAAGATTTTAATTTTAAGCCATGAAGAAAATTACCTAAAAAGTCATCATAGTTTCCGACTACACTATCGGAAATTATTAAGTATTCACTATTCTTTCCATAGTTTACTTTTTTGAAAAATTCTGCTCCTAGATTTTCCATGTCAGAAGCTTTTAGATTTTTCTTAATTGATACTAATACAATCTTTTTTTTAGAATTAACTTCAAAAACAAATAAATTCTTTTTTAAATCAATTGATTTGGATAAATCATTTATGTAAGAAAACTCATCATTAGAAAGATATTTTTTTAATCCTTTTGTGCTATATTTTTCATCACAAAATAGGACTAGATTAGACGATAATTTGTTACTTGTTTTTTTTGAATAATTTAATTTTACAGACATAATTTTTAAAAAGATTTAATAGGTCTTATCTCAAGTATAAAAAAACCTCAATTCCCACATTTATAGTCAAATATTTTTACAAAACTAATCATTTAGTCAACTCAAGATTGAAATTTGTTTAAACTTGCTTTAATTATATACAAAAACTTTAATAATGTTGAGTAATAAAATTTATAAGCACTTTTTTTTGGAATTAAGCAAGTACTTTTTCCTAGTATTATTCACTTTTAGCATAATTGTCTGGGCTGTTCAGGCAGTAAATTTTTTAGATTTAATAGTAGAAGATGGGCACGGGGTTTTGGTTTATCTAAATTACTCTCTATTAAATTTACCTAAAATTTTTACAAAATTTATCCCGCTATCATTTTTTCTTTCCTTATTTATAACAATTTTAAAATTTGAAGAAGAAAGTGAATTTATGATTCTTTGGACTTCTGGATTAAATAAAATAAATGTGGTAAATTTTTTTTTTAAAGTTTCTATTTTAGTTACTATTTTACAACTGATTTTCGCAAGCATTATTAATCCTAAATTTTTAAACAATTCAAGATCGTTAATTAAATCTTCAAATCTAGATTATGTTTCTACTATGATTAAGTCTAATAGATTTAACGATACTATTGAGGGTTTAACAATATACGTTGAAGAAAAAGAAGAGAATGATTTGCTTAAAAATATTTTTATAAGAGATGATGGTCAGGTTTTAAAAAGTTTAGAAAACACTGATGATACAAAAAATGTTACTATTTTTGCTAAAGAAGGAAGGATCATTGCTGGTAAAAAAGGAAATTATCTTGCATTAAAAAATGGAACTATTCAGAAAGAAAATGATAATAAAGAAATTCAATCAATTAATTTTGTAAAAACTAATATGTTATTGGAGGGCTTACAAACAAAATCAATTATAATGCCCAAAATACAAGAAACATCTTCTAAAACGCTTCTTGAATGTTTGTTAAGAAAAGAAAACAAATTTGATAAATTACTTAATTGTCCTAAGACCAATTCTAAAATAGATCTTTTTGCAGAATTAAATAGAAGATTTGGTATGCCTTTATATATTCCTGCTATAACACTTATTTTATCTTTTTTATTGATTTCAAGAACTGAAAGTAAAAGAAAGGGCCTTTATAAATATTTTTATTTTGTTATAGGTTTTGTAATTTTAGTAACTGCTGAGATTTTAGTAAGATACTCTGGTAAATCTTTATTATACTCTTCTATGTATTACTTTATTCCCTTAATATCTATTCCATTTCTTTACTTTCTATTGTTTAAAAATTTTTATAATGAAAACCTAAAAAAATAAATGAATAGTTTTATAATAAATAAATATTTAATAGGTGAGTTTCTAAAAACTTTTATAAATATGTTGTTGGTTTTTTGTTGTCTTGGTTTAATTTTAAACTTATTTGAAGAAATTAATTATTTTAAAACCTATGATGTAGGAATATTAATGCCTTTAAGTTTATCATTAATGGTTATTCCAAGTATTTTGATAAATTTAATGCCTTTTATTTTATTTTTATCATCTATGTGGGTATTTATTAAACTTAAAAATAGCAGGGATATAATCGCACTAAAAACTTTTGGTTTTTCAAATTTAAGTTTTCTAATTTTATTCTCTTTTGCATCTTTATTTATCTCAATTGTAATTTTATTTGTCTTGAATCCTATCACTGCAACTACAGTTAAATATTATGAGGACGTAAAAGGAAAATATGATCTTGATAAATCCCACTTAGCCTCAATTAATGCGAATGGAATATGGGTAAAAGAAAAACAAGGAACATCTATTAATATCATTAAATCACAAAGATTTGAGGGTGACAGATTAATAAATGTTTCTATTTATAAATTCGATGAAAATTACAATTTAATTTCTAGAATTGAAGCTTCAGAGGCAACTATTACTGAAAATCCATGGGTTTTGCAAAATGGAAAGGTTATAGAATTCAAAAAACAAGGAAAAAATGCTGATTTTTTGACCATGGATTTTAAGTCTACGTTTAGTAAAGATAAATTGAGTTCAATCTATTCAAATCTTGATACAATATCTTTCTATAATTTAATTACAGATATGAATAGCTTAATTTCAAAAGGATATAACCCGCAGTTATTAAATGAAAAAAAACATTTTTATCTTTCATTGCCATTTTTTTTAATTCTCATGGTATGTTTGTCAGGAATTTTCACGTTGAATTCAAATGCCAGAAGGCAAAACACATATTACATTTTACTCTCAATTATTGTTTGTGTAATTATTTTTTATTTTAAAAATTTTTCTACAGCATTAGGTACTACAGAAAAAATACCTATGCTTATTTCCGTTTGGTCACCGGTCCTTGTTTTGTCACTATTTTGTTCAATAGGAGTTTTGCAAATTAATGAAAAATAAATTTACAAAATACTTTTTGGTTTTATTTTTACTTTTTTTTACACAAAAAATATTTGCTGATGAGATAAGCATAAATGCCACAGAAGTAGAAATAGATAAATCAACAAAAATTGTTTACGCCAAAGGAAACGTTGAAATTAATGATGGTCGAAATAACAAGATTTTTAGTGAAAGTGCAGAATATAATAAATACACAGGGATTATAAAAACCATCGGGCAAACAAAAATAATAACTTCGGAAAAATATCATATTGATGGTGATAACTTAATCTATGACGATAATAAAAAAATTATTTACTCAGAATATTTTACTGTAATCACAGATAAAAATAATAATAAAATTTCAGTTGATATGTTTAATTACCTTACATTAAAAAAGATGTTTTTTTCTAAAGGGGAGATTGAGTTAGTTGATAACAAAAGTAATAAATATTTGTTTTCTGAAATATATATAGATGAACAAAATAACAAAATTGTTGGAAGCGATATTAAATCGTATTTTAATCAAAGTTCATTCAAACTTGACAAAAGAAATGAGCCAAGGTTCTATGCTAATAGCGCATTAATCACTGAAGGTAATACAATTTTTGAAAAGGGAGTATTTACATCTTGTAAAAAAAGAGAAGGTAAAAAGTGTCCTCCTTGGGCAATAAGGGCAAAAAAAATAGAACATAATAGTGCTAAAAAAACAATTTATTATCATGATGCGGTTATGAAGATTTATGACTTTCCAGTTTTTTATTTTCCAAAATTCTTTCATCCAGATCCAACAGTAAAAAGACAGTCTGGATTCTTAGTTCCAAGTTTTACTGACAATTCAATGTCAGGATTTGGTACTTCTATTCCTTATTTTTGGGCAATGTCACATGATCGAGATATGACATTAACTCCAAAACTATATGCAAATGAAAATCCTATAATTTTTAATGAATATAGACAGTCATTTGAAAAAGCATTCTTGTTAGTAGACTCGAGTTATACGCAAGGTTATAAGGAAAATAATAATACTAAGTTACCTGGCTCAAGATCTCACCTTTTTGCAAAACTAAATGTAAATTTTGTTGATGAAAATGAATACTTCAATGATTTAGAAATAAACGTTCAAAGAGTCTCAAACCCAACTTATTTAGAAGTACATGAAGTTGAGACTGGGTTGGTTGATTATACCGAGAGTATCTTAACAACTAATATCAATTATGAATTTCAGGATGATACTAATTATTTAGGAGTATCTGCAAGTCTTTATGAAGATTTAAAAAAAACTGATAGATCAAGATACGAGTACATTGCTCCAAATATATCTTTTGAACGAAATATTTTAGCTGATGAAAATTTAGGACTAGTTAGCATTCTAAGTAATGCATACATTAAAAACGTTGAGGTTGATCAGACTACTAAAATGTTAGTAAACGATTTCAACTGGAAATCTAAACCTTTTAGCAATTTTAAAGGTGTTAAAAGTGAATTAGAAGGGTTAATGAAAGTAGTTAATTATGAAGCTGATGCTGAAAAATATAAAACTGATGGCTTTAATTCAGAAATTTCAAGTGTAGTAGCTTATAATGCAAGTGCTCCATTAACTAAAACAGACAAAAATAAAAACTTAGTAAAATTTTTTACACCGAAAATGTCCTTAAGATTTGCTCCAAATCATATGAGAAATATTAAAGATGATGACACAAAGCTATCATATTCTAATTTATTTTCTTTAAATAAAAATTCTCAAAATGATGTTATTGAAAAAGGAACAAGTTTAACTTTAGGTTTCGAGCTTTCAGGAAATAAATTAAATGAGGATAAAATCCCTGGAGATGAGAGTTACTCTTTTGCTGTTGGACAAATTTATAGTTTGAATGAAAATAAAGATATCCCTGTTAGAAGCTCTTTACAAGATAAAACATCAGATATAGTTGGTAAAGGTTTTGTTAAAATAAGCGATAATTTAAAATTAACAAATGAATTTACAATGGATCAAAATTTGAATGAATTAAATTATAATGAACTTGGTGCAAATTTAATAATGGGAAATACAAATTTTAATATAAAATATTTAGAGGAAAATAATCACATCGGATCGACCAATTATGTCAAATCGGATTTTAAGGTCGAAATAAACGACTCTAGCGAAATGCAACTTGATTTTAGAAGAAATCTTGAAACTGAATCGACAGAATTTTATAGTCTAGCATACAATTATCTTAATGATTGTTTAAGAGCGGGCTTAGTATTTAGAAGAAAATTTTATGAAGATAGAGATATTGATCACTCAGATAGTTTAATGTTTAAAATATCTTTAATTCCATTAGGCGACGCATTTGGCCCTACAATTAAATAATGAGAAATATTTTAAATTATTTTTTAATATTTTTTTTTTTTATTTAATTCAAGTAAATCATTTGGAAATATAAATAACTCTATTATAATCTCGGTAGGTAACTTACCAATAACTAGACTAGATTTAATAAAAGAAATGACGTTAATTTCTGTTCTTACTAAGAGTAGAATAGACGATTCAAATAAAGAGAGGATTAAATCCATAGCGGTACAGGCATTAGTTAAAAGGAAAATTAAAGAGATAGAAATCGAAAGAACGGGTATTAAGAGTTATAACAAAAAAGATCTTGAAGTAATGGTATTAAATACATCAAAAAATTTAGGGATTAATAAAGATAGTCTAAAAGAAATGATTGAAAGCAACAACTTAGATTTTGAAAAATTTAAAGAAAGATTCAAGATTGACCTGATGTGGAATACTTTAATTTTTCAATTATATAGAAATAAAGTTGTGTTAAATACTTCCGAAGTTGAAAATAAAATTACTACAGAGATTCAAAAATCTCAGCCTCAAAGAATATTTTTATTATCAGAAATAGAAATTAATCAAACAGATAATAATGATTTTACTTTAAATAAAATTTTTGAAGAGATAAAAAATACTGGTTTTGAAAATACAGCAAAAAATTTTAGTATTTCAAAATCAGCAGAGTATAGTGGTAATATAGGGTGGATAAATCAAAAGGATTTATCCAAAAAAATTTATAAAAATGTAATAAATTTAAAAACTGATGAGATCGGAAAACCAATATATCTTGATAATACTATACTATTAATAAAAAAGACTGGAGAAAAAGTAATTGAAAAAGACATTGAAAAAATAAAAAATAGAATTGTAAGGCAGGAAAAAGAAAAAAAATTACAAATGTTTTCTAAAGCTCATTTTTCAAGTTTAGAAAAAAGAATTCAAGTCAATTTCCTATGAAAAAATTAGTTGCAATTATTGCTGGAGACCCAGAGAGTATAAACTCTGAAATAATAGCTAAAACATGGTTTAAAAGGGGGAAGTTCAAAAATTTAAATATTTTTGTAATTGGAAATTATAATTTAATTAAAAGGCAATTAATAAGTTTAAATTTAAAAATTAAAATAAATAAAATCACTTCTCTTAATGATAATAATATAGGCAAAAAATTGTCAATTTATGATATCCCACTATCTTTTAAAAATCCTTTCAAAATCTCAAAATTAAATAAGAAGAATTATATTTTTAAATCTTTTAATGTTGGAATAAAATTTGCTAAAAAAAAACAAATATTGGGATTAATTAATTGTCCAATAAATAAAAAAGAAATTTTTGAGAAAAATATTGGTATTACTGAGTTTTTGGCTAAAAAAACAAATGTTTTAGGCAATGAGGCAATGTTAATATACAATAAAAAATTATCTGTTTGTCCGATAACAACCCATATTAAACTAAAAAATATATCTAAAAACTTAACTCAAAAAAAAATTTTTAACAAAATATCTACAATAAATAAATTTTATTATAAAAATTTTAAATCTAAGCCAAAAATTGCTGTTACAGGATTAAACCCACATAACGACGAGTTGAGAAAAGACTCTGAAGAGAAAACTATTATAATGCCAGCTATAAAAAAGCTTAAAAAAAAGGGTTTAAAAGTTGAGGGACCACTGCCTGCTGATACAGCTTTTTTAAAAATTAATAAGAAAAAATTTAATATTTTAGTTGGAATGTATCACGATCAAGTGCTTTCTCCGTTTAAAGGTATATATAATTTTAATGCCATTAATATTACCTTGGGTCTTCCGTTTATAAGAATATCACCGGATCATGGAACTGGTAGGGATATTATAAGAAAGAAATTAGCAAATCCATTAAGTTTAATAGAGTGTATCAAGTTTTTTAATAGGATTAATGTTAAAACTTAAAAAATCTTTAGGACAAAACTTTCTTATAGATAAAAACATAATTAAAAAAATTATATCTCAAGAAAATTTAAAAGATAAAAATGTTTATGAGATTGGTCCAGGCTCAGGAAATCTGACAAATAATATATTAATTGAAAAACCTAGGCATTTAACACTTATAGAAAAAGATGAAAGATTTTATGAATTGCTTAAAAATAAATTTCTCAATATTAAAAACATTAATTTATATAATTCAGATGTTTTAAAATATAATTTAAATAATATTAACGAAAAAGATATTATTATTTTTGGTAACCTTCCATATAACATTTCAACTCAAATTTTGGTAAATTTTATTAATGTGAAAAATTGGCCTCCATTTTTCAAAAAAATTATTTTTATGTTTCAAAAAGAAGTAGCAGATAGGATTATAGCCCAGCCAAACACCAAAGAGTATGGTAGATTATCAATACTAACGAATTATCGTCTCGATATTATTAATAGCTTTAAAATTTCTAAAAACAGTTTTTTTCCAAAACCAGCAGTAGACTCTAAGGTGATAGTATTTAAACCTAAAACTAAATTAAATTACAATATCATAAATTTAAAAAACCTAGAAAAAATAACTAATTTTTTTTTCTCTGGTAAAAGAAAGATGATAAACAAACCATTTAAAAAGATTTTTAAAAATTACAATTCTATAGCTGAAAAATTACAAATCGATTTAAGCTTAAGACCTTCTCAATTATCATTCGAAAAATATTATAGAATTGTTGAATTTTATGAAAAACTTAAATAATAATTTTAAGCAATTAGATGCTTAGATATGATTTCCTTGATTTGATTAAAGCAAACGTCTACGTTATCATTTATTATAACATGATCATATTCATCAGCATGTTTTATGTCCTCGGAATATGCAAGTAGCCTGTTTTTTATCGACTCTTCCCCATCCTGATTTCTAGCAATAAGTCTCTTCTTTAATTCATCTTTATTAGGTGGCAGTATAAAAATTTTGAGAATATTAAGTTCTTTAAATTCGCTTAATTGTTTTGCACCTTTCCAATCAATATCAAATAATACATTACATTTATTTTTTACGATTTCATCTACACCATTTTTTGAAGTTCCATAATAATTTCCAAATATTATCGAGTGTTCATAAAAAGCATTTTTATTAAGTAGTGAATTGAACTCATTTTTTGTAACAAAATGATAATCTACCCCGTCTACTTCATTTGGCCTTGCTTTCCTTGTTGTGTGAGAAACAGAAATTCTAAAAGTATTATCCGATTGTTGTATTTTTTTTGAAAGGGTAGTTTTTCCTGCACCAGAGGGTGATGACAAAACAAGCATCAGTGGTTTGCTGCTTAGACTGTTCATCAGCGAAAGTTTTTAGTTTATTTAGATTTACTCTCAATAAACTTAATAGCATCTCCTACTGTTAAAATTTTTTCAGCTTCGTTGTCAGAAATTTCTGAACCAAATTCCTCTTCGAAAGCCATTACTAATTCTACAGTATCTAAACTATCAGCTCCGAGATCATCTATAAAACTTGCTTCTTCTGTTACTTTATTTTCCTCTACACCTAAATGATCAACAACTATTTTTTTAACGGTAGCAGCTACATCTTTTGACATTTAATTCCTTTTGTTTGATTTTTCCTTAGATTGGTTATTAAATTATTTTTTTTCTTTGTCAAGCCATATACATTCCGCCATTAACATGGATAGTTTCTCCAGTTACATAGGAAGCGGCCTCCGAAGACAAAAAGGCTACACAATTTGATACATCCTCTCCTGTGCCAAGTTTTGCCATGGGTATTCTAGAAATTAAATTCAGCTTAACCTTTTCTGCAATATTTTCGGTCATGTCTGAAGTTATAAAACCTGGGGAAACACAGTTAACAGTTATATTTTTTTTTGCATATTCTAGAGCTAAACTTTTAGACATTCCAATTATACCCGCTTTAGAAGCTGCATAATTTGCTTGGCCCAAGTTTCCTGTATGACCAACAACTGAAGTGATATTTACGACTCTACCAAATTTATTTTTTAGCATACTCTTAATAGCATACTTGGATAATAAAAATGTAGATGTCAAATTTATATCAATAACTTTTTTCCATTCTTCATCTTTCATTCTTAATGACAAATTATCAGCATTGACTCCTGCATTATTAATTAGGATATCAAGCCCTCCCAACTCTGAGATTGAAGAATTTATAAAATTTTCTATTGTTGAATGTTCTGAAATATTAAATTTTTTGACTTTAACATTGGGATAATTTTTTTTAATTAAATCTAACTTTTCAGATTTTGTTCCTGTACCGAGAACCATACCGCCTAGAGAAACAAATTTTTTGATAAGCGCACCCCCTATTCCACCTGTAGCGCCAGTTATCAAAATTTTTTTATTTTTAAAATCTATCATTTAAGACTTTTAATTTCCTCTATACTATTTATACTTTTAGATGAAACTTTGTCACTAATTCTTTTTACAAGTCCTGACAGTACTTTTCCAGGTCCTATTTCGATAAATTCATTAACGCCATTTTTTATCATAAATAAGACGCTTTCTCTCCATCTTACTTTCGAAAAAATTTGTTTAACTAAAAGACTTTTAATAATTTCAGAATTACTCTCTATGTTTGCGGTTACGTTAAAAACCAGTTCTACATTCGGGTTTTTAAAATTTGTATTCATGATTTTATCTTCCATTCTTTTTGCAGCCTTATTCATTAAGGAACAATGAAATGGGGCGCTTACTGGTAAAAAAATAGACTTTTTTTTGTTTGTCTTTAAAATTTTATTAATTTCTTCGATTGCAGATTTATCTCCACTCAAGATTACTTGGCTTTCAGAATTATCATTAGCTATTTCGCATACACCTTTTTCTTTACTAATTTCAGCTATATATTTTTCTATATCTTGAATTTTCAAACCCATAACTGCAAGCATCGAACCTTTTCCTTCTGGTACTGCCTCTTGCATTGATTTTCCTCTTTCGTGAAGTAGAAACACTGCATCTGAAAAATTTAAAGATTTTGCAGATACTAAAGCACTATATTCTCCTAGTGAATGTCCTGCAAAGTATTTTATATCCTTTAACTGAATATTAAACTCTTCCGTTATCAATCTAAATATAGAATGGCTTATTGTTAAAATTGCTGGTTGAGTATTTTTAGTTAATTTAAGTTCACTTTCTGGACCTTCTAAAATTATTTTTGAAATTGGATAGTTTAATTTTTCATCGGCCTCTTTAAAAATTTTCTTAACTAAGTCAAAACTATTAAATAGTTCTTTACCCATACCAACAGATTGGGAACCTTGGCCTGGAAATATTAAAGTTTTCATATTAATCTAAATTGATTAAACCCTATTATTACTATTGTCTAAACAAAATTTAAATAGTATAAGTCCGTCTTTAAATAAAAAGACTATAGCAAAATGGCATTTTACGAACATACATTTATAGGAAAACAAGACCTTTCGAATAAAGAAGTTGAAAATTTGGTCTCAAAATATTCAGATCTATTTAAAAAATCAGGAAAAGTATTAAAAACAGAAAAGTGGGGACTGCTCAATTTATCAACAAAAATTAAGAAAAATAAAAAGGGTTTTTTTATTCATTTTAAACTCGAAGCAGAAAAAGAAAGTATGCTTAAAGAAATAGAAAAAAAACTTACTGTGGACAATAATATTATTAGATATTTAACAGTTAAGTACGATACCCTTGATCTCAAACAAGAATACTTTTCACAGGCAAATAATTATGAGAAGAGATAAAAGAAAACAAAGAAAAAAAAAAGGTGGTTACAGTAATAAATTAAGTCTTTTTCAAAAACCTGAAATGGGATTTAGAAAAAGTTGTCCACTATCAATTAAAAATGCTCCAATCATAGATTATAAAAATATAAAGCTTATAAGAAAATATGTTTCTGATACTGGAAAAATACTACCTTCAAGAATAACTTCTATATCTCAAAACAAACAGCGGAAACTATCTTTAGCTATTAAAAGAGCAAAAATTTTAGGATTGGTTTAAATGCAAGTTATTTTATTAGAAGATATAAGGAACCTCGGTAAAATCGGCGAAGTGGTAGAGGTAAAAGATGGATATGGACGAAATTACCTACTAAAATTAGGAAAAGCTTTGCAAGCAGATAAAGACAATATCAATTTTGTAAATAAAAAAAAAGAAGAAATAAACAAAAAGAGCTTAGAACAAAAAAAAGAGGCTAAAAAAGTTCTTGATAAAATTAAAAATAAAAAACTAATTTTTAGAAAAGAAACAAAGGAGAATGGCGATCTCTTTGCTCCAATTAAACCAAAAGAAATTTCGAAATATTTTGATGAAAATTTTAAAGAAACTATTCATCCATCCCAAATTGATTTAAAACAAGAAATAAATAAAGTTGGGAAATTTTCTCTTTTAATAAATATTCACTCTGACCTAAGAGCAGAATTACATGTTTGGGTTGAAAAAAAAGAAACTAAATAATACTGAAATTTTCCACAGACAGAAAAAAAAGTTAATAACTTTAGTGTTTTAATATCCCTCTTTTTCTATAAAACTGTTTTGATGGAAAGATTAAGATTAGACAATTCTAACATTGATAAAAGTAAAAACCTCCC
>MDSV01131539.1_pt1 | contig 11780 bp, 14 predicted proteins | sample 810851 | NCBI WGS metagenome assembly MDSV01 (sample SAMN05326640, study PRJNA326480) | marine metagenome | isolation source: seawater | place: Atlantic Ocean: North East | collected 2012 | reverse complement strand
CTTTCATAGATGAATGTTATGACAGAAGAGTAAAATTAATCATCTCAGCAGCTGAACTCCCTGAAAAAATTTATGTCAAATCTAGACTTGAAGAAAAATTTAAAAGAACTACCAGCAGATTAACTGAGATGCAGTCTAAAGATTACCTTTCTCAAGCACATTTGGCTTGAAAATATACGGATAGACTCCATATAAAAAGTATAAATGTTAAGATAGATATATGAAAGACATAGTAGAAACTAGTTTCGCAATTGGCCAAGTAGTCAGACATAAACACCTAGATTTTAGAGGTGTAATATTTGATGTCGATCCTGAATTTAACAATACTGAAGAGTGGTATCAAAGCATACCTGCCCAAATAAGGCCAAAAAAAGATCAACCTTTCTATCATGTCTATGCTGAAAATGAGGAAGTCTTTTACACTGCCTATGTTTCTCAACAGAATTTACTAGCTGACAACTCTTTAGAGCCTGTAGCTCATCCAGATGTTCATGAAAACTTCGGTTCATTTGATGGGAAAAAATACGAAATTTTAGAAGTTACTAGAAACTAACTTTCTTCGGCTAGTAATACGCAAATACAAAATAAATCCATAGCATCCGATAACTCATCGAGCTCTATTTGAGTCGGAGCTATCCTAATATTTTTATTTTCCAAGTCTTTACCATAAGGAAAAGTTGCTCCTAATGGAGTGAGTTTTAGACCTGCTTCCTCACAAAGCTTATGAATTTTTGAAGCATTACCATTTAAAGAATCAAAGGAAACAAAATAACCACCAGTTGGCTTTGTCCACTTTGCTAAACCATCCGGCAATTCATTCAACTTTTCTTGAACAAGATCAAACTTGGGTTTGATTATTGTTGCTAATTTTTGCATGTGCTCTGTTAATGCTTTCTTTGAATTAAAAATCCTTGTATGTCTTGCTTGATTTACTTTGTCAGAGCCCAGAGAAAACTTTGAAAAATAATTAACAAAGTTTTCCATATTGTTTGGCGACAAAGAAATAAACGCCAAACCTGATCCCGCTAATGAGATCTTGCTAGTACTACCCAGCATAATGAGAGAATCATGTGAATTTTTATCAATGAATATTTTTTCTATATCAGGTAGATTTTTTGAGTCATCAAAATCATGAACTGCATAGGCGTTATCAAAAATAATTTTGAACTCTTCCTTATTGATGCTTGCCAAAGCTTCTATTTTTTCTTTAGAGAAAATCTCTCCAGTAGGGTTTGAATGTTTGGGTACGCAAATCATCCCTTTTATAGTTTCATCAGTTTCTAATAAGTTTTCTATTGAATCCAAATCAGGCCCATCTCCTGCTAAAGGAACAGGTATCATTTTTATTCCTAATTTTTCCAACATTGCAAAGTGACGATCGTATCCGGGAACTGGACACAAAAAAGTTACTTTATCTAAATCTTTCCAGGCTACTTGCCCATCGCCATGAAAAATCATGCTGTGCAAATAGTGTCCTAGTAGAGTCAAACTACTAGTACCGTTTACAAAAATATTCTCTGAATCAGAGTTAAGAACCCAGCCGGCTAATTTTCTAGCAGAGGGAAGTCCTTCTAGAAGTCCATAATTTCTTGTGTCGACCTTATCTTGAATAAAGTCTCCTTTCATTATAGTTTCCAAATTATCAGATAAGTCTAGCTGTTCAGAAGAAGGTCTGCCCCTAGTTAAGTCCAGAAGTTTTTTTGAATTTTTGAATTTTTGGTATTCTTCTTTTATCTTAGATATATCGTCACTTAGATTCATAAGATTTAGCTATCTATTGATTATTTTTAAATTATTACTTTCTGCATGCTTTTTAAGCCTCTCATCAGGTGATACTACTATAGAATTTTTACATTTTTCTACTAAAGGCAGATCATGAATTGAATCTGTATAGAAAGTAGCATTCTCTAAATTTACATTCTTTTTTTTACACCATTCTGAAACATGCACTAATTTGCCCTTATCAAAGTTTGGCTCTCCAATAGTTTCCCCTGTCACTTTGTCTTCTATGAATTCTGTTTTTGTACCTAAAAACTCATCTACTCCAAAATAATTAGCAAAACCCTTAACTATAAAATCCAAAGCTCCTGAGGCAATTAGCACATCGTCTTTTTTATGTTTTTCTAATAACTCGAAAGTTAAATCATCAATCAAAATATCCTTTGAAGAATTTATAAAACTTGTAACCAATAAATCTACTTCATTTTTGTTTTTTCCAATTAACGGATATAAAAGAAATCTCATGTAATCCTTAAAATTTAAATTTCCAGAGCGATAGTCTTTGTCAAATGCTTTTATCTTCTCAAAGTAAAAATCTTTATCTAACATTCCTTTTTTAACAATGTATTTGGTGAAATGGAATTCACTATCAGTACATAAGAGCGTATCGTCTAAGTCAAAAATTACCAACTTACTCATTTGTTTATTTGATTTTTAAATTCTATTAAAGCACTTCTGTATGCTTCTTTTTTAAAATCTACAACTTGATTTAATGGGTACCAAAAAGGCACCCAGCTGTATTTATCAAATTCAGGAGTATTTTCTATATTTAAATCTACATCTCCTGAAATAAGTTTTAGTAGGAAATATTTTTGAGCCTGACCTTTAAATTTTCCACCAAGAACTCTAGATCGAATATTTTTTGGAATATCGTAGTAAATTAAATTTTGACTTACGGCTTTTATTTCAACATTATTCTTTTCAAGTCCTACTTCTTCATTTAATTCTCTGAACATTGCACTTTCGATACTTTCATCTTCGTCTACGCCTCCTTGAGGAAATTGCCAATTTTCTGTATTTCTCCTTTTGCAGAATAAAACCTTATTACTTTTATTAAGAACTATCATTGCAACATTCAATCGATAACCAGTCTTTATTTGTAAGGTCATTTTATCTTCAAGTTAAATTTTTTTGATTTAACTATTTTTCTAATTTCGTTAAAAGAAGTTTCTTCTATTTCGGCTTCATCATTTTTATCAATTATTATGGATGTTGTTGACCTTGTTCCATAAATATCAGTGGCTATAAATCTATATGGAAACTCTCTACCATGATTTTCTTTTGTGAAAGCTTCGGAGAATTCCAATGGCTTGTTAACTGGTGCTTGCATCATCGCAAAAAGATTTTTTCCAGAAATTTCAGAAGATAAGATTTTTTTAAAATCTTCTTCTGCACTTAGTATTTTCTCTGATTTCTGTTCTATAGGTTTATTCCCTATTGCGTAAGTTTCACCTTCAGTAAGTTTTTTCTCAAGGCCTCTGTTTGAGCAGATCAAGCCATCAATTCCATCAAATAAAATCAAGTTAAAGCCTTGATAATTTAGACAATCGATTTCATCTATGTATTCTGAAGAAGAATGGTTCGATAAGACAAAATCTTTAACTAAATCTCCTCTACTTGCTAAGTCTTCTAAAGATTTTTTTTGAGTACTCAAAGAAGTAAATTCTCTCACGTTTGTAACAGCTGCAAATTTTCCTTTTTCGCTTAAAGCCATCCAAGTTCCATCAAAGTTTTTGTCTTTACCCGCTAAAACACCAGGACTCGAATCCCACCAATGCATGCTCTCTGTAGGCCTTTCATAAAATTCATCTCTATTTGAAGTAAGAACTAATTTATAGTCACTTTTTGGATTGAGGGCTAAAACAATAAGGCACATAAAAAATGAAAAAGTTTATCAGACTGTTTTAATAAGGGATAATCATACTTCTACATGTTTGAATTTTTTCTAGGCTTAGTTTTTTTAGGCATCCTTGCAGGACTTTTATCTGGCTTCTTTGGAATTGGCAGTGGAGTGATTTTAGTTCCCGCTTATGTCTTTTTATTCAATTTATTAGATCTGCCTCCAGAAATAATTCCTATATTAGCAACTGGTACGTCTATGACGACCATGGCTATAACTATTCCGATGGCTGCTTATATTCATTTTAAGAACAACAATGTAGAGCTTGAAATTGTAAAAAAAATGTTTTGGATGGCATTTGCCATGACTTTATTAGGTAGATATATAGCATTGTTTATAGAAAGCTCAACTCTCCAAATTATCATTGCTGTATCTCTAGTGTTAGCTGCCCTTCAAATAGCTTTTGACTTTTCACCAAAGTCAAAAAATCTTCACAAAAACTCTCTTGAATTGATTTTTGTTGCCGGTTTATTGGGATTAGTTACGTCTTTCGTTGGAATTGGCGGAGGAATTCTGATGGTTCCTTATTTTTTATATAAGGGATTAGACCCTCATAAGGCAATCGGTACTTCTTCTTTAATGGGCTTTGCTCTAGCAGTATCTGGAGCTCTTGGAGCATTATTGTTTGCACCTATTGCATCAAAAGATATTGAATTTTTTGTAGGTTCATCATTCGTGCCTGCTGTAATAATTACAGGATTATCAAGTATTTACTTTGCCAAGCTCGGAGCCAATCTTTCTGCCAAAACTGATAGTAGTTACCTTAAGTTGGCCTTTTCTGTTCTTATAATGATTGCCGCTTCAAGAGTCTTTTACATTACCTTTGTATGATTATTGAAATAGACCCCATTGCATTTTATATACCTCTTCCTTTTTTTGGTTGGTGGCCAATCTATTGGTATGGGATTTCTTGGTTAGTTGCAATTCTATCCATAAATTACGTATCTAGGCTTTATGCACCTACTGACGGGGTTATTAATAAAAAACTTATTGACGACTTTATTTTTTACGGTGTTTTGGGAGCAATAATTGGAGGAAGAATAGGCTACATGTTCTTTTATGGATTTGAAAACTTAATCAGAGATCCTATGGCTCTGTTTAGAGTTTGGGAAGGAGGTTTGTCATTTCATGGAGGGTTACTTGGGGTATTAACAAGTTTTTTAATTTTTTCAAAGAGTAGAAAAATTTCTTTTTTTGATTTGTCTGATCACATGGCAATTTATCTTCCATTAGGTTTAGGCTCTGTAAGAATTGGAAATTTTTTGGGAGGCGAGCTCCTTGGTAGACCAACTGAAATGCCTTGGGGAATTATTTATTCTAATGATCCTTTGAGTTTAGCAAGACATCCTTCACAACTTTATCAAGCGTTTTTTGAAGGTTTTGTTATGTTTGTTATTCTATTTTTAGTCGCAAAAAAAAATCCCCCTAAAAAGTTTTTGTCAGGAATATTTTTGTTTTTGTATGGTTCTTTTAGATCTATAACAGAAAATTTTAGAACTCCTGATTCTCACATAGGATTTGATTTGTTTGATACTTTTACTAGAGGGCAGCTCCTATCATTACCAATGATAATTTTTGGTATAGTTTTAATATATTTAAGTTTGAAAAAAAATAATGAAACAATATCTTAATCTTATCGAAAAAATACTTGAAGATGGTACTGATAGATCTGATAGAACAGGTACGGGAAGAAAAAGTATTTTTGGTCATCAAATGCATTTCGACCTCGAAGCAGGATTTCCTTTAGTAACAACAAAAAAAGTTCATTTGAAATCTATCATTCATGAGCTTATTTGGTTTATAACAGGTTCAACTAATATTAAATATCTAAAAGATAATGGGGTGTCAATTTGGGATGAGTGGGCAGATGAAAAAGGCGAACTAGGACCAGTCTATGGAGCTCAGTGGCGATCTTGGCCAGATCCTAATGGTGGCTCAGTAGATCAGATAAAAATACTGATAGAGAATATTAAAAGTAATCCAAATTCAACTAGACATATTGTAAGTGCTTGGAATCCAGCTTTAGTTGACGAGATGGCGCTTCCACCTTGTCACACAATGTTTCAATTCTTCGTAGCTAATTCTAAGATTTCCTGCCAGCTCTATCAAAGGAGTGCAGATGTTTTTTTAGGCGTGCCATTTAATATTGCTTCCTATGCACTCCTAACTATCATGATTGCTCAGGTTTGTGATTTGAAGCCAGGAAAATTTATTCACACTTTAGGAGATGCTCATTTATATTTAAATCATTTAGAACAAGCCAAACTGCAGCTATCTAGAAAGCCTCTTAAGTTACCAAAAATAAAAATAAATTCTTCTATAAAAAAACTAGAAGATTTTAGATATGAAGATTTTGAAATCATTAATTACGATAGTCATCCTGCCATTTCAGCTCCAATTTCAGTTTAATGTCTATAAAGCTAATTTGCGCAGTATCAAAAAATAACGTAATTGGAAATAAAAACAAACTTCCGTGGAATCTTTCTGAAGATTTAAAAAGATTTAGAAAATTAACTAATGATAATGTAATCGTAATGGGAAGGAAGACCTATGATTCTATAGGAAAACCTCTTCCAAATAGAGAAAACTTAGTCTTAAGCAAGAATAAAAAATTAAAAATTGATAATGTGAAGGTTTTTAGCTCTCCTAAAGAAATTTTGGATTTTTATTACACTAAAAAGATAAAAAATGACTTATTCATAATAGGTGGAACATTTATTTATGAACTATTTATTGATTATTGTGATTATCTTTTAATTACTTATGTGAATAAAGAATTTGAAGGCGATGCTTACTTTCCAAAAGTAGATTGGACTGAGTGGGAGTTAGTTTCTGAAGAAATAAAATACGATGAAAAGGAAAATCTAAATTATTATTTTAGAGATTATAAAAAGATTTAAGTCTCTTCCTCTAGATCTTTCATCCTGAGTTTTAGCATTTCAACTCTTTTCTTTTCATTCTCTGTATAAGTAAGCCAAGCAAGAGCTTGAGTTCTGAGTTTGTCCTGTTTTTTCTCTCTAGCTTCTTTATTCTTAATTTTTATATCAGTAAGCCTATCAATTGCAGTTCTAAAGAATTTAGTAGCATCTTCGAATTCTTGTAATTCATAAGCAACCTGACCTAATAAAATATTTACCGTCACGGGGCCTTCTAATTTTCCTTTCTTAAGACCTAACTTAAGAGCTTGTTTTGCATCTTTATATCTATCTGTAGCTAAATAAATTTGACCTAGAAATATATAAAGTTCCCCTTTTTCTGATTTTTTTGCTGCTTTTTCATATGCTGGCTCAGCCTTGTCTAATTCTTGAGCCATATGCCATCCTTGAGCTAAATACTTGAGATGTTTTTCATTTTCTTTAACAAACTCATTCTTAATTCCGTATTCGATTGCCCTTGCAGCCTTTAATGGAGCCTCTGCTCTCATTAAAAGTTGATAGAGTGATACGTATTCTGTTTCTTTATCAAGAAGTCTTTGATCATGAGCGGCTTCTAAGGCTGATAACTGATTTTTTTCTTCCTTGAGTTCGCCATATACTCCTGATAACTGCGTCCAATATCTTTTCTTTGGATAAAACCTTACAAGTTCCTCAAACAAGGGGAGCATATCTTTTACCCTCTGATTTTCATTGTAAAGGGCGACTAAAAGATTATAAGTTGATTCTTTTGGTTTTGATTTATTTGCTTTTGCAACACACAAAGCTCTTTCAGAAAATTTGAGAGCTTTCTTTTTATCTTTAAGCTGCCAGTACGAGGCTGCTATAATATCAAAACCTAGAGAGCTTGGATTAGCTTCCCTTGCAATCCATTGTTCCATGTAATCTATTGCTGTCTTGTAGCTACCTTCAGCATAAGAAAGTTGTCCAAGCATTGAGATTACATTGGATTTTAGCCTAGGATCTGCCTCCTCTATTGAAAGAAATTTTTTATAATTTCTTTTAGCCGATTTAAGATCATCGTTGACTGAATCAATATAAGCAAAATAATAATACATTTGGGCTTTGTCTGGCTCGGAAAGGTCTTCATCGGATTTCATCCTTTCAAGCACAACCTTAGCTTTTACAAAATCTTCATTATCAGCCTGTAAAAGAGGAAAAAGCTCTTTAAGATATATTTGAGCCTGCTTACTTGGTAATTTTGCAACTTGTCTTTTAGGATTTGGAAGATCAGAACCTAAACAACCTTTTAAAGTAAAACCTGGAAAATCAAATTTTGTTTGTTCAGACTCATTTTTACTTTGAAGAAAAGCTACATTGGTAAATACTAAAACAAAAAAAAGGATCTTAATCATAATTTAACCTTGAATTCCTCTACAGTTCTCGGGTACATATCCAGGCCCCTTATTCTCTCCTTCGAGTACAAATGTAATTCTCTGAGTAACGCCCTCTACCTCTACAGCATTTCCATCTCTAATCAAAGGTTTGTATTTATATCTTAACGCAGCTCTAATGGCAGCTCTATCAAAAATTCCTTGAGGAATTGATTGAATCACTTCTGGATCTCTTACCGAACCAACTTCTGTAACAACATATTTAAGAACTACACAACCCTCTATACCTCTCTCTGCTGCTCTTCTTGGATACTGAGGAGGAACTTGGAATATTGGAACATATGAACCATCCATAAATACTCCAGATCTTCTTCTTTTGAAATTAAGGTTAGGATTCACAGACTGATCTAATAAATCTTCAATATTTTCAATATCAACTTCTGGGGGCAATTGATCCGGCTCAGGCTCTGCCTCTTCTGGTCTCTCTACAGAATCAATAAGCTCTGGATCTCTCACAGGCATTACCACATCAACTATTTTTCTTAATTTCATATCATCTAGAGAGACTTCCCCGGTAGCAATAAGCAAGGCCATAAGTAATATTGATGCAAAAGAAACCACTGTTCCTCCAGCTGCAGCTAATCCATACTTTTGATAAGGATTGTCATCAACTATAAGTTTTTTTAGAGAAAAAGATGATTCATCTTTTAACTGAACATTTGAAATTTTTCTAGATAATGTTGATAGTATTTGTCTAAAAAATTCTTTCATTAGAAATTTGGTTCAGAACCAATCGATATATCCATTACTCCAGCTTCTCTTACTTCATCCATAACATCAATAATGGTATCTGCGGTTGATTTTTCATCTGCTTGGATTACAACTGTACCTTGCGGATTTTCAGCTATCATTCTTATGACATTTGCTTTAACTTGTCTCACATCAATTCTTCTACCATCCATGTATATTTCTCCAGCTGCTCCTATTGCGATTAAAATAGCTGCATTTTCTGTCACTTCTGCTGTTTCTGAATCTGGTCTATTTATTTCTAAACCTGGCTCTTTAATGAAGTTTGCAGTGACGATAAAAAATATTAAAAGAATGAATACAACATCCAGCATAGGAGTAATATTTGGTTCATCTTTTTCTTCAACTGCTTGGCTTATTAGTGATCTTCTCATTTTGTTTTACTCAAAAGTTAAGTGTTCTTGTAATAAATCTGATTGTTTTTTAGCTTTTTCTTCTAAAATTCTTGAAGCAAAGGTCGCAGGTATAGCAGCCATTAAACCAGCCATGGCAGGAATAGTTGATTTAGCTACGCCACCAGCCATAGCTTTTGCATCTCCTCCGCCGGTTACAGCTAAAATGTGAAAAACTTCTATCATTCCTAAAATAGTTCCTAGTAATCCTAATAGCGGAGCTAAAACAATAGCAACTCTTATATATTCAAGATTATTCCTAATCTTCACATTTGCTTTAGAAATTAACATAGCTCTAATCTGATGGCCTGACCATGACTTATGATCAGGTGTTTCTTTCCAAGCGTTTTGAATATCTTTTTCAATATCGCTATGTATGTATTTAAAATACCAAAATCTCTCCAAAATAAAGCTCCACATAAGAACTATAAGAAAACCAATAAAAACAACAACTCCCCCGCCTTTTTCAAAGAAATCCAGCAGAGTATCTTGAAGTCCAAATAGGAAAGCCATTATTACTATGCTTGTTTTTCTTCGGAAGCTGCTGCAATCATTCCTGTGCTCTGCTCTTCAAGAACAGTAAGAATGTTTTTTGCGTAATTTGCCATAATAGCTGCCATAAAAGTTGCAGGAATAGCAGTCATAAGGCCAAGCATTGTAGTCACTAGAGCTTCGGAAATACCATTCGCCATTGTTTTGGGATCGCCGGTACCAAATAAAGTAATAGCCTGGAAAGTATTGATCATCCCTGTAATTGTTCCAAATAAACCCAGTAGAGGAGCTACAACTGATATCAACCTTACTAGCCAAATACCTGTATCTATTGAGGCTCTTTCTACTAAAATTTGTTCTGCTAATTTAAGCTCTAAGGTTTCAACATCTGAACCTTTATTCTGTTCAGCGACCTCAAATATTCTTGATAATGGATTGTTACCTTGCTTTGTTCCTGAAGCTTCTTTTTTTACATTTTTATCGAGGTTGAAAAGAATATATGTTCTCCATCCAAAAATCCCAGTTGCTAGAAGAAAAAGAAGAATGATGGTGTACCCAGTTATTCTCCCATACTGTATTTGCTCAAAAAAGCTTGGTAGAGATATTAAATTTGTCAAAAGAGCTCCGCCTTGAGGGCCAGTAGGATCTATCGCAAATTCAACAAATCCAGTTGAAGTATCATGAACATCATAAGTACCGCCTAGATATCTTCCAGGTTGTCTTGGCAGAGTCTCATAAGCACCTCGAGCTGGAAGGTATGTGAGATATTGTCCCTCAGTTACAGCATTAAAATTACCAATTCTAACGACGTTTTCTTGAGATGTTTGTCCTTCGTTATCTACAACTGTAGCTTGGAACTTTTGAACATTTCCTGAGGCAATTAGTTCTCTTTGTAATTCATACCATAGTCTTTCTAGTTCTTCTATGGAGGCTAAACTTATGCCTTCACCCATTCTTTTAGCTAGATCTTTTAAGAAAATTTCTCTATCTTGGCCGAATTGTCCGGAAGTAACTGCAGACTCAAACTGTTGCTGAGTATCAGATGCTACTCCTTGGAGGTGGCCAAAAGTCTCATACAAAGACCCAAGTCTGGTTTTAAGTTGTTCTTCTAAGACAACAAGTTTTGCATCATTAGCTTCAAATCTTCCTTCAAGCTCAGTTGCAATTGCTTCTAGTCTTGATCTTTCAGCCTTAGCATTTGCGAGTAAAGTTGCTTGACGGCTTCTTTCTCTAGCAAATTTTTGTTCTCTTTCTGTTGCTTCTTCAGATTCTGCAAATTTCCCTTGTTGAACAAGTTCTAAAAGCTGTTCTAAAGACAGAGCTGTATCAGGCTTTTCTTCCTGTGCGTATGAAAAGGGTAGAAATAAAGCAAAAACAATTATTAGTAACTTTGATTTCATTGGGTCACCTCCGCAGCTGGAACAGGTAACTCCAGAATATCAACAGTTTTAACTTTTTTTGCCATTGCTATACCGTCTCTGATTGAGTTTCTGTATCTACTTGGCAAAGATTCCCAGGACTGAGTTTCTTTATTGTAAATACCGGTTTCAGATAGATCAGATGTTTGATAAGCAAGAACCAATCTACCAATCCTTAAAATATTTACGTCCCTCTCTTGATCTTCTATTAAGATAGTATCTTTATAAGTATCTATTTTTCTTCCATATTCAGATTCAACAGCATATCCATCTAAAACCTGTCTAAGTTTTTCAGCAGGAGATACAACTGGATTATCTAAAGCTGCTTGAATAAATGACAATCTTTCTGTTCTTTCGCCTGCTCTAAAGGGGATATCAAGAGCTATAAATTGCTTTAAACCTTCAAACATTCTTCTTGCTAACGGGGGAATTTGACGTTGCAAAACAGTTGAGTCTTTCATAGTTTTTTCAATCTCTTTCATTCTTTCAACTTGACGTTTGATTTGTTTTCTTTTTTGAGCGTTGTAGACTTTCAATCCTTCGATTTGCTTACTTACACTTTTGTATTCAGCAGAATCTTTGTCCGTTTTTTCTTGAAAAGAATCTATTTTTTGTTGAGAAGCTTGAGCAAGAAGCGCCCTTTCACTATTAACCTCTAATACAGGCTCAAGTTGAGCACTTAAATATAATGATGCAGTTAATAAAAAAAACGTTAAAATTGCCCT
>MDSV01075186.1_pt1 | contig 11781 bp, 14 predicted proteins | sample 810851 | NCBI WGS metagenome assembly MDSV01 (sample SAMN05326640, study PRJNA326480) | marine metagenome | isolation source: seawater | place: Atlantic Ocean: North East | collected 2012 | reverse complement strand
TTAATTTTGCTCATTTTTTATTGCTATCTTAATAATTGAATATAAACATTTTATATACATATTAACTTAAAATTAGCAATTATTGAATTATGATAGATAGAGTTTTTCCGAAGATACATAACGAAGGTTATAAATTTTTAGTAATTTTTGGTTTTGTCACAGTCATTTTATACATAGTAAGTGCCTTTTTAGGTTTAATAGGATTACTACTTACTATTTGGTGTTACTATTTTTTTAGAGATCCTGAGAGACAATCAATTAATGATGACAACTATTTAGTCAGCCCAGCAGATGGAGAAATAATAAAAGTTGAAGAAGCTAATGGACCAAATGAACTAAATATGGAAAGTAAAAAATTTACAAAAATAAGTGTTTTTATGAATGTATTTGATTGTCATGTTAATAGATCCCCATGTTCAGGAAAAGTTTCAGAAATACTTTACAAACCTGGTAAGTTTATAAATGCCTCAATGGATAAAGCAAGTGAAGATAATGAAAGAAATTATTACAAAATTATAAATAATAGTGGAGAAAATATTATAGTAGTTCAGATAGCAGGGCTTGTGGCAAGAAGAATAGTCACTGAAGTAAGCGAAAATTATGAATTAAAACAAGGAGAAAGAATTGGAATGATTAGATTTGGAAGTAGAGCAGATATATATTTTGAAAATTATTCTCCATTAGTAAAAATTGGTCAAAAAGCAATTGCTGGTGAAACATTATTGGCAAAAAAATAAAAAAATATGAACGAACCAAATAAAAAATTTAAAATAGTCACAGATACAAGAGCAAGAGTAATACTACCAAATACCTTAACACTTGTAGGGGTATGCATAGGTTTAAGTTCAATAAATTTTGCTTTAAATCAAAACTATAAGTTGGCTATTATTTCAATATTATTTGCAGCAATAATAGATGGATTAGATGGCAGAATTGCAAGACTCATAAAAGGAACATCCAAAGTTGGTAAAGAATTAGACTCCTTAACTGATATAATTAGTTTTGGTGTTGCGCCTGCCTTTATAATGTATTTTTGGTCATTAAATTCTTTAGGTAAAATTGGGTGGCTTTTATCTTTAATTTATGTTGTTTGTGTAGCGCTTAGACTAGCAAGATTTAATTTAAATGTAGGAGCAGAATCTTCATGGAAAGATAATTTTTTTGAGGGCGTTCCATCTCCAGCTGGTGGTATTTTAGTTTTAACACCACTTATATATGATGTTAGTGGATTAGCGTTAATGAATTTAAACTATAAAATTATTGTTCCAACAATTTTTATTGTTGTTTCAATTTTACTTATTAGCAAGTTTCCTACTTATGCATTTAAAAAAATTTCAGTAAAGAGAAGTATTACAGTTTTTTTAATGTTTAGTATTATGCTTTTATTTGGTCTTCTACTGATGTTTCCTTTTCAAACACTAGTTGCAGGATCTATATTTTATATATTATCTTTACCTATTAGCTATTTCCATTTTTTAAAACTTGAGAAAAAAAATAAATCAGAAAATTTATTTGATCATGAGGAACCAGAAGACTTTTTGTAAATGAAAAAAAATACAATTGTTTCCCTAGCGGACTCTAATTATTTTGATTTATTGATAGAGTTAATAGACTCAATTAAACAGTTTCCCCAATCGTCAAATGTTGCAATTTGTATTTTAGATGCGGGTCTAAAAGAAGAGCAAAAAAAAATTTTATCAGTTAAAGTAGATGAAATTAAATCAGCAGAATGGGATATTAAAGTTCCAGCCCTAAAAGTTTTAGGAAAAGAATGGCTTAAAAGTCAGGTCTCTAGAGCTTTCTTACCAAATTATTTCCCTAATTATGAAAAATATTTATGGATTGACTGTGATGCCTGGGTTAACGATTGGGAAACGATAGATCTATATTTCAAAGCATGTTCGAATAATAAATTAGGAATTACACAAACTTTAGCACCAGGATATAAAATCATGTCTAAGGTCAGCTGGTTGTTTGGAAAAATAGCAATTATTAAATCTCAAAATTTTAAGCATGCAATTAAATCCAAAATAGGTTTAGATAACGCAAGAAAAATTGCATTTGCACCACATATAAATATTGGAGTTTTTTCACTAGAAAAAAATTCTAAATGTTGGGATATTTGGCAAAAGAATTTACAAATCACCCTTAGATCTGGAAACATTTTCGGATCAGAGGGTCTTGCTATAAATATGTCTGTATATATAGATGGGATAGATACAGAATTTCTTCCAATTAAATGTAATTGGATTGCTAGCAACTTATTACCAAAATTTGATGAGAAAAATAAATCATTTGTTGAGCCATTTCTTCCTAATTATAAAATAGGAATAATGCATCTAGCTGCGGGTATTTGGAAAGATAATAAAGATATGCGTAATAATAAGAATATTAAAATAGAGATTGAAAATTTAGAGGGTAAAAAAATTTCAAAAAGTTTAAGATTTGGTCAATAATTGAAAAAAAATAAAATTTCTAAAAACTGGATTTATAGACAAAAGCGAGATATTTACGTTAAACAATCAAAACTTGAAGGTTACAGATCAAGAGCTGTATATAAATTAAAAGAAATAGATCAAAAATTTAAATTAATAAAAAATAATATTTCTGCGATTGATCTTGGTGCAGCTCCAGGCAGCTGGTCTCAATACTTAAGTAGCAAGATAAAGAAAGGTAAAATTTTAGCAATAGATATTATAAAATTTGAGGAAATCGAAAATATTTATAGTATTGAAGGAGATTTCACTGATCAAAAAAAACAAAGGGAAATAATTGATTTTTTTCAAAACAAAGTAGATTTAATAGTTTCCGACATGGCAGTAAACACTACTGGAAATAAAAATTTAGACTCAATTGTTACTGGAGAGCTTTGCTTAGAGGCAATGAGTTTTTCAATAAATAACTTAAACGAAAATGGTACATTTTTATCAAAAATTTTCATGGGATCTAGTTTTAATGAAATTATATCTACAGGAAAAAAATATTTTAAAGAATTAAAGGTTTTTAAGCCACCATCTAGTAGAAAAGAATCAAAAGAAAGTTTCGTAATTTGTAAATATTTAAAATAGTCATCTTTTATTTTTTTGAGAATCATATATATAAGATTATGGATCCTATAAAAGAAGCTTTAACTTTTGATGATGTTACGCTAGTTCCCAAATATTCTGAAGTACTTCCATCCCAAGTAGAAACAACAACTTTTTTATCAAAAAATTTTAAAATTAAAATTCCTTTAATGTCATCTGCTATGGATACAGTGACAGAGTCGAACATGGCAATTTCAATAGCTAAAGCAGGTGGAATTGGAATAATACATAGAAATTTAAATATAATTAATCAAATTAAAGAAATAAAGAAAGTAAAAGCAAAAAAGCTAATTGTAGGCGCAGCTGTTGGTGCTGGACCAGATGAATTAAATAGAGCAATTGCGATTATAAAGGAAGGAGTCAACCTAATCGTTGTTGATACTGCTCATGGACATACAAAAAAAGTTTCAGAAATCATAAAAAAAATTAAAAAATTAAAAAATAAGAATACTTTATTATGCGCTGGAAATGTTGCTTCAGCAGAAGCTGCAAACTTTTTAGCAAAATTGGGAGTAGATATTGTTAAAGTAGGAATAGGTCCAGGGTCAATATGCACAACAAGATTAGTAGCAGGAATTGGCGTCCCTCAATTAAGTGCGATAATGGATGTTAAAAATGGTTTAAAAAATAAAAAAATAAAAATTATTGCAGACGGAGGTATTAAATTTTCAGGTGATATTGCAAAAGCTCTAGCTGCAGGAGCTGATGCTGTAATGATAGGATCTTTATTCGCAGGTTCAGATGAGTCGCCAGGAAAAATTTTAAAAAAAAATGGAAAGTATTATAAAAAATTTAGAGGAATGGGTTCGGTTGGGGCCATGAATAAAGGTTCTGCAGATAGATATTTTCAAAAAAAACAATTAGATAAATCAAAATATGTTCCAGAAGGTGTTGAAGGCTATGTTAAATATAAAGGTCCTGTTTCCAAAATAATATTTAAGCTCATTGGTGGCCTAAAATCATCTATGGGTTATCTAGGTTCAAAAAAAATAATAAACTTAAGAAATAAACCAAGATTTGTGAAAATTACAAAGGCGGGTTTTTATGAAAGTATGGTACATAATATTGATGAGGTTTTAAAAGATGACAAATATTAAAAAGTACAAATTTTTCGTTTTTTTTATCATATTTATTCTATCAAATATAAATATAGTTAATGCAGATAAAAACTTTTTTAATGAAGCAAAGCAAAAATTTGAATCAAGAAAGTTAAAAGAGTCAAAATTTTTATTTGAAAGAAATATAGTATTTAACCCAAAAGACGCAAGATCTTATCTTTATTTGGCAAAAATTTATCATGAAGAAGATAATGAAAAAGAAAAAGAAAAAAATTTGAACACGGTTTTATTGTTAGAACCTACCAATGAAGATGCAATGTTTATGCTGATTGATATAGAGTTAGATAAATCAAATTTTTCAGAGGTCAAAAATTTAAAAGAAAATTTTGAAAAAATATGCATAAAACTTTGTAATAAAGTTAAATATATAGAAGACTCTTTAAAAGATATTGAACCAAAAAATGAGTCTTAAGGATAATTTACAAAAAATATTAATAATAGATTTCGGTTCTCAGTTTACTCAACTTATAGCTAGGAGAATAAGAGAACTAGGTGTTTACTCTGAAATAATAAATCACAAAAAAATATCCAAAATATCGAATTACACAAAAATTAAAGGATTAATATTATCAGGTGGTCCATTAAATGTTTATGAAAATAAGAAAATTAAATTTAATAATAATTTATTTAAAATAAAAATTCCTATTTTGGGTATTTGTTTCGGACATCAACTTTTATCAAAAAATTTAGGGGGTAAGGTAAAGCAAGCTAAACAAAGAGAATTTGGACTTGTAAAGATTAAAAAAATTAACTCAAGTATTCTTACAAAGAATTTTTTTAGTAAAAAAAAAACGAGCAATGTTTGGATGAGTCATGCCGACGAAGTAATTAAAATTCCTAATGGATTTAAAGTTATAGCTAAAAGCGAAAGTGCTAAATATTGTATAGTTGAAGACAAAATTAATAATTTTTACGGAATTCAATTTCACCCAGAAGTAACCCACACAGACAAAGGAATTGTTTTATTGAAAAATTTTATATTTAATATTTGTAAATCTAAAAGGAACTGGACTTCAAAAAATCAAAAAAACGCTTTGATAAAAATAGTTAAAAATCAGATTGGAAAATTTAAAGTAATTTGTGCTTTATCTGGTGGTGTTGATAGCAGTGTTGTTGCTAAATTAATTTATAATGCAGTAGGGAAAAATTTGACCTGTATTTTTGTTAATACAGGTCTTCTGAGAAAAAATGAGGAAATACAAGTAAAAAAAACTTTTAAAAAAAAATTTAAAATCAATCTTATTTATATTGATGCAAAAAAATTATTTTTATCAAAATTAAAAAATATATCTGATCCTGAAAAGAAAAGAAAAATTATTGGAAAATTATTTATTCGTTTGTTTGAAAAATATTCAAAAAAAATTAAAAATGTCAAATTTTTAGCTCAAGGAACACTTTACCCAGACCTTATTGAAAGTAGGTCCGTCACAGGAAGCCAAACATCAAAGATTAAATCACACCATAATGTTGGCGGCTTGCCAAAAAGAATGAAACTTAAATTAGTAGAGCCATTAAAATATCTTTTTAAAGACGAGGTAAGAAAACTTGGTTTAGAACTTAAGTTGCCAAAAGAAATAATTTCTCGACATCCTTTTCCCGGTCCAGGCCTAGCAATAAGAATGCCAGGATTAATAACGGAAGAAAAAGTAAAGATTCTTAAAGAAGCAGATGATATTTTTATAAAAAATTTAATTTCACATAATCTATATCATAAAATTTGGCAGGCATATGCAGCGCTTTTGCCTGTAAAAACTGTTGGAGTTATGGGTGATAACAGAACTTATGAATATATTTGTCTATTGAGGGCAATTACTTCAGAAGATGGAATGACAGCAGATTTTTTTAACTTTAAAAAAGAATTTATGCAGCTTGTATCAAATAAAATAATTAATAATATAAAAGGAATTAATAGAGTTGTATATGATGTTACTTCAAAACCACCAAGCACAATTGAATTGGAATAGATGAATTTAAAGATAAAAAAAATAATTAAAAAAAAAAATAAAGTTAAAATCATTTGTCTTACTGCATATTCAAAAAATTTTGCAGAAGAAACTGATAAGTTTGCAGATATAACATTAGTAGGGGACTCATTAGCTTCAGTCTTATATAATTATTCAAGTACTAGACAAGTAACACTATCTGAAATGATAAAACATTCCAAAAGCGTGAGACAAGGCATTAAAAAAAGTTTAATGGTAGTTGATATGCCTTATAATACTTACTCTACAATAAATTCTGCGTTAAAGAATGCAAAAAAAATAATTAAAGAAACTAAGTGTGATGCTGTAAAATTGGAGGGTGGAAAAAAAATAATTAGACAAGTTCAACATCTAATTAAAAATAAAATACCGGTTATGGGACATTTAGGAGTTCTACCTCAAAGTATAAAAGGAAAATTTAGATCAGTTGGTAAAAGTGAAAGAGAAAAAAGACAATTATTAAGTGATGCAAAACTTTTAGAAGAAAATGGAGTTTTTGGTATCGTTCTTGAATGTATAAAAACTCCAATTGCAAAACTAATAACTCATCAATTAAATATTCCAACGATAGGAATTGGATCGTCTGTTTATTGTGATGGACAAGTTCTCGTAACTGATGACCTTATTGGTTTAAATAATTCAAATATAAAATTTGTTAAAAAATTTATAAACATTAAAAAATTTATAAAAGACGGTCTGAAAAAATTTAAGTTAGAAGTTAGACAAAAAAAATACCCATCTAAAAAATATTCATATTAAAAATATTTTTTAAACCCTTCATTAATTGACAGTATTTCTAAGTCTACAAGCCCGCCTATAACAAGTTGAATTGCTACAAGCAAAATAAAACCAAGGCCAACATATGCAATCCACAAATGTTTTTGAATATAATTAGCAAGATATGTGGCCATTGCACCAGTTAAAATTACAGATAGAACAAGTCCAAAAATCATAAAACTAAAATTTCCTTTAGCAGCACCAACAACACCAATTACATTATCAAAACTAATCGTTATATCTGCAAACAAAACTTTATATACACTTTGTATGTATGAAGGTTCTTTAGATTTTTTTGTTGGTGATTTTACTTTTCTTATTTCAAATAAATCTTTTCTTAAATCATTTACAATCCAAATTAAAAGCAGACCCCCAAGAATTTTGATAAAATAAAATTCAAATAAATATGTAGCAAATAACGCAAAAATTATTTTAAAAATTAAAGCTCCTGCAACACCCCATAAAATTATCTGTTTTCGATGTTTTGGAGCAAAATTTGCAGCTATTAAACCAATAATGATCGCATTATCTGCTGCCAAAATAATGTCGATGAATATAATTTGTACAAGTATAATTAATTGTTCTATCAAGATGCTTATATAATAATTAAAAAAAATAATAATTCAATCTAAAGTAGTATTATTTTTTTATTGATTAAAATTTTAATACATAATGAAATACAAATAATAAAAAAAGGAGGATAAATGAGAATAATTAAAAGTATTTTAGGTATTTTTGTTTCATTAGTATTAACAACAAATTTAGCCTTAGCAGAAAAATGGGACATGGCTCTTGCTTATGGAGCTGGTAACTTTCATTCTGCAAACGCAACTGAATTTGCTAAAAATGTAACTGCCAAAAGTGGGGGAAAATTAACAATAGTTACTCACCCAGGTGGCTCTTTATTTAAAGGTGGAGAAATTTTTAGAGCTGTAAGAACGGGTCAAGCACAGATGGGCGAAAGATTCATGTCTGCCTTAGGTAAAGAAGATCCGTTGTTAGAGGTCGACTCTCAACCTTTTTTAGCTTCATCTTACTCTGATGCAATGAAGTTATATAAAGCTTCAAAAGCTGAAATAGTCAAAGGTTTAGACAAAAAAGGTCTAATCTTTTTATATGCTGTACCATGGCCAGCTCAAGGCTTGTACAGTAAAAAAGAAATTAATTCTGTAGCAGATCTAAAAGGATTAAAATTTAGAGCATATAATTCAGCAACAATACGAATTGCTGAACTTACAGGTATGACACCGACAAAAATTGAAGCTGCTGAAATAAGCCAGGCCTTTTCAACTGGTGCAGTTGAGAGTATGATAACTTCACCAACAACAGGTAAAAACTCAAAAATTTGGGAAAATGGTGTAAAATATTTTTACGATATAGCTGCGTGGTTTCCTAAAAACATGGTTATAGTAAATAAAGAAGCTTGGAACAGTTTAGATAAAGCTACACAGGATCTTGTAATGAAAGAGGCTGCCTTGGCTGAAAGAAAAGGTTGGCAATTATCAAAACAAGGAAATGTAGCTGATAAAAAAGCTTTAGCTGATTCTGGAATGGTAGTTGGTAAGGTTAATTCAGCTTTACAGACACATTTTGAAAAAGTTGGAAAAACAATGGCCGCAGAATGGTCTAATAAAGCTGGATCAAGAGGAGCCGCTGTATTATCAGCTTATAAGTAATCTTGTAATTTAATAAAGGCCACTGTTTTATGGTGGCCTTTATACATCATGCTAAAATTGTTAGATAAAAACTTAAATAAAGTTTACAAATTATCTGGATATATTGCTGCTTTTTTTTTAATTTTAGTTGCAGTCTTCATTTTGATTGGAGTTTCATCTAGAATATTTGGTTTTTATATTAGGGGGCTTGCAGAGTATTCTGGATATTCAATGGCAGCTGCTTCTTTTTTTGCTTTATCATATACTTTTATTGAAGGAGGGCACATAAGAATCACTCTTTTTTTTTGAAAAAGCTACAGACACAAAAAAATACATTTTAGAAGTTTGGTGTTTATTAGTAGCAAGCTTATTTTCCTTTTTTCTTGCCTTCTATTTTTTAAAAATGCTTTTAATATCATTTAAATTTCAAGAAAGAAGTGAGGGCGCAGATGAAATATTAATTTGGATTCCTCAAACAAGTGTTGCAATTGGGTCAACATTATTTTTTATATGTATATTCCATCACTTAATTAAAAAAATTATTTATAAATGATGGAAATATTTTTAACCCTTTTTTTTATAACAATTTTATTATTTTTTTTAGGGACCGGTATATGGGTTGCAATTAGCATGATAGGTGTATCCGCATTAGGTATGATGATTTTTACATCTAGGCCTGTCGGAGATGCTATGGCAACGACTATTTGGGGAACATCATCCTCATGGACTTTAACAGCGTTACCATTATTCGTTTGGATGGGAGAGATACTTTTTAGGACAAAACTTTCTGAAAATTTGTTTGAAGGACTGTCTCCTTGGATGCAAAAACTTCCTGGTGGATTAATACATGTAAATGTTGTTGGGTGCGCATTATTCGCTGCAATTTCAGGCTCATCAGCAGCTACAGTTGCTACTGTAGGTAAAATGTCAATTCCAGAACTTCGTAAACGTAAGTATCCTGAAAAAATTCTATTAGGAAGCCTGGCTGGATCAGGGACTTTAGGTTTACTCATACCACCTTCAATAATTTTAATTATTTATGGTGTTACTACACAAGAGTCTATAGCCAAATTATTTATAGCCGGCATACTACCAGGTATAATGATGGCATTAATATTCATGTCTTATGTAATCATATGGTCATTAATCAATAAGAAAGAAATGCCGATATCTTATGAAAACTTTTCTTTTTTGGAAAAAATTAAAAAATCTAAACAACTTTTACCTGTAATAATTTTAATTTTAGCTGTAATAGGATCAATATATACGGGGGTTGCTACGGCAACTGAGGCTGCATCTCTTGGGGTTGTTGGAGCATTAATTGTTTCTTATTTTCAGAATACTCTTTCATTGGATACTTTTAAAAAATCTTTGTTAGGTGCAACTAAAACATCTTGTATGATTGCTTTTATTTTAGCAGGTTCTACATTTTTATCCCTAGCCATGGGTTTTACGGGATTACCAAGAAACCTAGCTGGCTGGATACAATCTATGGAACTTTCTCCATATATTTTAATTTTTGTTTTAATGGTTTTTTACATAATTTTAGGAATGTTTTTAGATGGAATTTCTGCTGTGGTATTAACTATGGCAATTATTGAACCAATGATTAGACAAGCTGGTTTTGATATGATTTGGTTTGGTATTTTTTTAGTCATAGTAGTAGAAATGGCTCAAATAACACCTCCCGTAGGATTTAACTTATTTGTTTTGCAAGGAATGGCTAATAAGGACATGGGATATATTGCTAAAAGTGCGTTTCCATTGTTTTTATTAATGATTTTAGCAGTGTTGTTAGTTGTTGCTTTTCCTGAAATCGCTTTGTGGTTGCCTGAGCAAATGATTAAAAATTTTAACTAGTTTAGAGTAATTAGTATTTAGAAACTTTTTCACCAGCAATTATTGCTTTTAAATCATTATACTCTTTACAACTACAGTCTTTTAAAACTTCCAATCTTTCTACTGCAAGATTATGCCTGTTTGTAGTAACGTAAAGCTCACCTAAATATTCATTTATACCCACATGATTAGGATCTATTTCTAGACCTAAGAGATAATAAATTTCTGAATTTTTAAAGTCTCCAAGTTTTCTTGATGTAAAACCAAGATAATTTAGAATATCTGGGTTACCAGGATCCTCAGCATTTGCTTCAAGTAAATGATTCAGGGCTTTTTTATATTTTTGTTCTGCTTTCTTAAGTTTACCTTTCTTAGCAGCTTTATTCGCTCTTTCCACTTCTTTATAACCTAGTCTAAATTTTCCAGCAGGCTTAGGACCATCTTGTATGTTGTCACCATCACCTGATCCCCCAGAACTTCCAGATCCCCCTGATCCAGCACCATACACTGGACTTAAAAGTATGATTGATGATAAAAGAATTATTACAAATTTTTTCATATATTAAATTTTTTCATTTTATTTAAAGGCATAAGTACTAGGTTATTTTCAATTAAATTTTTTTTAACTTCCATAGCCGTATTTAATGAGTTTAGATTATCACCATGTATACATACAGAATCTATATTACAAGGGATCTTCTTACCAGAGAGACAATTTAACGCTTGGTTTTGTACCATTTCTAGAACGTGTTTTTTAGCAATAATAGGATCAAGTATTAATGCATTTTTTTTCGATCTCGATACAAGATTACCGTCGTCCTCATAATTTCTATCAGCGAAAATTTCACAAGCTATTTTCATATTTAAGTTTTTTGCAGCTGTCTGCATTTTTGATCCAGTAGGGACAAGATAAATTATATCTTTATCTATACTCAAAATAGTTTTTGCTAAAACTGTTGCAAGATCAATATCCTCACAAGCCATATTATTTAATGCGCCATGAGGCTTGATATGACTAACTTTTTCATTATTTTTATTTGCGATTTTTTGAAGAGTTTCATATTGATCAATAATTAATTTTTTAATTTCATTTTCGTTTAAGTTCATTCTTTTTCTACCAAAGTTTTCAGGATCATTAAATGAAGGATGAGCACCGATACTAACATTGTTCTCTTTTGATATTTTTATTGTGTTATTCATTGTTTCTTCGTCACCGGCGTGATATCCACACGCAATGTTAGCTGAATTAACAATTTTAAGTAAATCAGGATCATTTTTTATTGAATGAAATTTGGATTTTTCACCTAAATCACAATTAATATTA
>MDSV01032933.1_pt1 | contig 11782 bp, 6 predicted proteins | sample 810851 | NCBI WGS metagenome assembly MDSV01 (sample SAMN05326640, study PRJNA326480) | marine metagenome | isolation source: seawater | place: Atlantic Ocean: North East | collected 2012 | reverse complement strand
TCCCGGCGCGCGGAAGCCGCTCGAGGTGGCCGTGTCGCGGCGCGTGCTCCTGGACGGCGCCGAGCTCGAGGCGTGGCGCCTGAAGCGCAAGGACGAGCGCCTGAGCAAGCAGGCGCTCGCGAGCGCCGAGGCGGAGAGGAAGCGGGAGGAAGAGGCGGAGAAGACGAAGGAAGTGGACGAGAAGATGGAGGTTGACGAGAACGAGGCGACCCAGACGGAGGAGCCCGCGGCGGCGGCGGCGGCGGAGTCGCTGCTCGGCGTCGCGCAAATCTCAGGCGCGGGCACGCGCGCCGCGGAGCTGCGCCGTCGGCGGTGCCTGATCGATGGGTTCGAGGTTCCCGCGGACGCGACCGCGCCCATGTTCCCGGACGAGGTCTGGGACCCGGACGTGGACGACTTCGGCGAGGCGGTGGACGCCGACGCCTTCGCGCGCGCCGTGGCGCAGTCGACGAAAGCCGCCGGCGCGTCCGACGCCGCCATCGCGCAGGCGGATGGCGGCGTGAAGGCGGCCGTGGACGCCGCGGGCGCCGCGCGCGTCGCCGCGCAGCCGAAGGCCATACCCCCCCCCGCGCCGCCGCCCATGCCCGAGGAGGTGCCCTCGAAGATCGAGTCGCACACGAAGCACGTGCAGTTGCGCGCCGCCGTGCACTGCTGCGACTACGAGGGGCGCGCCGACGGGCGCTCGGTCAAGACGCTCGCCGCGCGCGTCGAGCCGCGGCGCGTCGTGCTGGTGCACGGCACCGAGGAGGACACGGCTTTTTTGCGCGACGCGCTGCGCGCGTCCATGCCAGGGGTGGAGGTGGACGCGCCGGGCGCGGGCGAGGCGGTGGATTGCACGTCGGACACCGCCGCGTACAAGCTCGAGCTGTCGCAGGAGCTGCTGCAGCGCACGCGCCTGCGCGACTGCGCGGGGTACCAGGTGGGTTGGGTGGAGGGCGTGGTCGGGTTCGCCGAGAACGCCGCGGGCGAGACGGCGCCCGTGCTCATGGCGCCGCCGAAGGAGGCGGCGGAAGTGGGCGGCGAGCCTGAGCCTCAGGGCGGCGGCGGCGCGGTGGCGGCGGCGGAGACGCCTTCGCCCGATACGCCCACGCGCGGCGAGGACGTGTCGTCGACGGCGGCGGCGGTGGCGGTGGCGGCGGCGACGGCGGCTTCCAAGGAGCGGCGGCGGAGCGCGTTCGTGGGCGACTTGAAGCTCACGGATTTCAAAATCGCGCTCGCCTCCGCGGGCGTCGCCGCCGAGTTCAGAGGCGGCGCGCTGGTGTGCGCGGGGGGGGCGGTGTGCGTCCGCAAGTCTTCCGAGTCGGAGAACCTGGAAGTGGAGGGTGCGCTCTGCGACGCCTTCTACCGCGTCCGGGACATTCTCTACGCGTCGTACCAGATTTAGTCAATCCCATACGGCGCGCGCGGAGAGCTCTCGGCGGCGGCGCGATTTCGATCGTCTACTTTAAGGTTATGAGGAAAGTCTCGTACCTTCGTACGACTCTGTTCGCGCGTCTTCGCGTCCCCGCCGCGTCTCCGCGTAGGTCTCTACGCGTCGTGATCGGAGCTCGCTCGCCGTGACGCGCTTCGTGCCCCCCCCGCGCATCTCTCGCTCTCTGTCTCTCTCCGGTTTGCCTTCGCCTCGGCGACGATCGCCTCGAGCCGCGCGTTCCCCGCGCGCATCCGCGCGACGCGCGCCTCCGTCTGTTCGCGCCGGCGGTCCGACGTCTCCGCCTCGGCGGTTTCGCGCCGCGCCGTGTCGGCGTCCGAGGCGAGCCGCTCGAAGCTCTCGTGGATCACTGTGAAGTGCTTGAACGTCTCTTTGCTGATGGCGTCCCCTTTCACGGCGTCGCGGTACAGGCACGCGTCCACCAGCGCGTGCGACCGCGCCAGTGCCGCGCGCGACGACGCCAGAGCCCCGGCGGCGGCGCGCGCGTCGCGCCGCGCCGCGCGCGTCTCGCCGGCTTGCTTTTCGACGCCGCGCGCGAGCTCGGCGACGCGCGCCGCCGCGGACGCCGCGGAGGGGACCTCGAGGGACCCCGCCGTCTCGACACCGCCGAGGTGGTCGTCGCGGGGACAGGGACGTCGCTGTTCCCGAAAGACGGGGGTCAAGGCGTCCAGAAGAAACACGCACGCGTCGCGCGCCGTCGCCTCGGCGGGGACGAGCACGTCCGCGCACGTCCACGTTTCCGAATCCGAGACGTGCGGTGCGTGGGATCCGGGCGCGGCGCCGGAGGTGTCGCGCGCGAGCGCGTTCAGGCGCGCGGCGAGGTGCTCGCACGCCCGGATCCGTGCCGTGGCCTCGGTCGGAAACGGCTCAGGCGAGGGCGAGACCGGCCCGCTCGCCTCCGCGTCCAGCGCGCGAAAGCACGACGCGCACATCGCGGGGAGCGCGTCTTCCGCGACCACGTCCGCCATGCAACGCACGTTCGCGGGAACCGAGCACCCGACGCGACCGAGCGCGAGCAGCAACAGGCGGTCCGCGTCTTCCATCGGTCGCGATTTCCCTCCCGCCCTCGACGCCCGACGGAACGCGCGTCGCGCGGTCGTCCCCGCGCGTGACGGAGTGCCGAAAAGCGAAACGCCGGGCGCGTCGTTTGGCGCGAGGCGACCGCGTCGCGCACGACCCCGAGAGATTCCAACCTAGTCACGTAGTCTAGCTAGCTAGCTAGTATCTTTAAAACGGAGCCTCCACAGCCCGCCGCGCGCCCTTCGATTCGGGCGAGCCCTTCGCCGCGCCACGTTTAGGCAGCGTCGCGAGACTCGAGCCCTTCGTGGCGGTGGGCAGATCCGCGAGCTCCGCCGCGGCGGAACCGTCGCCGGGCGCGGGTTTCGCGTCGCGCGTGCGCTTCAGGCGGAAAAACGCCGGCCCGCCGTTCGGCGCCCGCGACGCTCCGCCCCACCAGACGAACCCGGGTTGAGAAAACCCGGTTTCGCCGCCGCCGAACCACCCGCGCGCGCACGTCCACGCGGCAGCCACCAGACTTCCGGCGACCAGCGCCTGCGCGCAGAGGATCCACAGCGCGCCCCCGGTTTCGCGGTCGCTCTGGACGAACGCGAGGCGCGGATCCGTCCCGTTCTCGGCGCTTTTTTCGTTTCGGCCAAACGCCTCGGCGGCGTGTTCCCTGACGACGGCGATCGTCTCGCGCGCCGTCGCCGTGGCGTTTCGGGGCACCTCGGAAGGCTCCGCGTCGGCAGGAGCCACGGCGTCGTGCGCGGCCGTGCTGCGCGAACGGATCCCTTCGTCTACGGCGACACCGTCGTCGCCCCCGCCGCGGAGGGGGAGGCTCGCGCACGCCGCCGCGGACTCGGGCGTCGCCAGCGCGCGAGGCGGCGCGCGCGCGTTCACGGGCACGGCGACGAACTCGGCGAACGCTTCCCCCGAAACCTCTTCCGGTCGCGCCGCTTTTTCGTCAGCCTCGCGGCTGGCGTAGAAGCACCCGGAGGACATACCTCGAAACGCCCCGGCGTCCGAGGGGCACGTCCCCTCGGGCGTGTCCCGCGCCGCGCCGCACGCGGCGGGCAGGGGAAAACACGCCACGCCGTTCCAGCGCGCGCCGCACACGACGCGCGCGCCCACGTTTTTTTTTCGGTTCTCGGAAAGCCCCTCCTCGTCGCCATTCTCTCCGTCCCCGACCGACCCGTCCGGACGCGAGCACACCCCGACGACCGACGCGGCCGCGCCGAAAGAGGGCACGTGCGCGTGCGCGCAATACTCCAGCTCGGCGTTGCCGGCGGTGAGGTCGCACGCGGAGAACGCCGTGCGGCACATCTCCGTTTTCAAGGCGAAGGCGCACGCTTCTTTTTCGGCGTCGGCGGCGAACGCCGCCGTCGTCTCCAAAACCGCCACAGCGCGCGCGTGCACGGCGGCGATGCCGTCGTCCTCCGCGCGGTGGTGCGCGGCATTTCCCGCGGCGATGGGGTACGCCACCGCCTCGCCGCAGAAGGGGAGAGACGCCACCTCGGGCGAGCCCCCGCGCGCGGTCGCGACGCGGAACCCCGCGCCCTCCGCGGCGAGCGCGCACCCCCCGAACCCGAAATCGAAACCCGAGACGACGTTTTCGTCGGGCCCCTTTTGGAGAATGGCGTCGCACCCGGGCGCGGGTCCGGCCAAGGCGTTCGTCGCGGCCGACGCGTTCTCCGCGAGTCCCTCGAGCGCGCCCGCGGGCGATCGCGCGGTCAGTTCCTGCGCGGTGGAGCTGTTCGCCGAGTCGTCCGACTTTGAGCCGTCGGTCGCCGCCGAAAAGGAAAAGGTTTCCTTCGCGGCGTCCTCTTCGCGCGCCGCGCAAAACGGAAACGCGTCTGAATGTTCCGTCGGCTGGCGCGCCGCCGCCGCGACGCGCGCCGCCTCCGCGCACGCGCCGGCGATCACCGGGTCCTCCACGGCGTCTACGCACAGACGCTCGGCGACGCCGAGCGCCTGTGCGCCGTCCGCGAAGGAGGGTGCCGTGAGCATCGCCACGGCGCGCCCCAGCGCGGCGCCGCACAGCGCCGGGTTCAGCTCGCGCAGCGGCGCGTGAAGGGCATCGGCGACGCTCGCGGCGGCGGAGGAGGAGGAGGACGCGTTGTTTCGGGAGACGGTTTCGGCGAACGGAGCGCACACCGCGGCGAGCCCGTCGCGAGTCGCGTCAAAGCTCGACGCGGTCGCGTCGAGCGCGAGTGTCTTGACTTTGACGAGCGCCGCGCGCAGCAGCGCGCCGGACACGCACGCGCGGTGCATCCGCGTCTCCAAAGCCGCCCGGTCCGCCGCGAGGTCGGCGCGCTCGTCGGCGATCGTGATGGCGGCGGCGTGACACAGCGACACGGCGCTCGGCAACGACTTGGTCGCCGAGAACAGACCCTGCCCGATGCCCGTCGCGCACGTCACCGGCGCCGCCGCGTCGGCGACGTCGGCGGAAGCCGCGGCGGAGACGTTCGCCGCGGCGCCCGCGCCCGGCGTCGCCGCGCACACCCGGAACGCGCCCGCCGCCGTCGCCGCGAGCGCGTCGCCCGCCGGGCTCGAACCCGGTCCCTCCGCGTGGGCGCGCACGAGCATGCCCACCAGCACGCCCTGCGCGCAGCCGCCACCGCAGAAGGAGGCGTGGCAGGCGCGAAACGCCTCGCGCGCCGCCGTCTCCGCCTCGGCGGGGCGCGCCGCGGCGCCCGCGTCGAACGCCGCGCGCCCGAGATGCTGCGCGACGAAACGACAGTTGGCGAGGCCGAGCGCGTCGTCCGCCACGAGCGACGCCAACACGCACGTCGCGTCCGCGGCGTGCGCCGGGGCGGACACCGAGGCGTCGACGTGCATGGCGATGCACTGGACGTACTCGGCGGGGTCCGCGTCGGAGGCGGAGCAGGCCGTGTCGTACGTCGAAGCGCGCGCCACCCAGCGCGGATCGGGAGCCGGACCCGCGCCACCAGCCTCAGTCAGGACTACCGGCGGCCCGGACGCGCCCGCGGCGGTCGAGGACGCGGCCGCGAGCACGATGAGCCCGAGCGCGAGCGCGATGCGCGATGTGCGGACCATCGCGCGAATCGTGTCTCACCGACGCCCCACCCGCGCGCCGGCTGTGCCCGCGGCCCGCGTGAAAAAAAGAGAAACATAGCCTCGCTCGGAACGCACTGCGCGAAGTCCGAGACTGGTCCGAGGCGGCCCGAGGCCGCTCCTGGCGACGACACTTCTAGACTATTTTACAAATAATTGCTCCCTACGCCACCTCCCAGGTTCGCTCCGCGTGGAACGCCTCCGGCCTCCCCTGGATGACCCACTTGGTGACGTCCCGCATGACCCGCCCCAGCCTGACGCGGTCGATGGGCTTGCCCAGAAACCCGTCCATGCCCACGTCGCGGCACTCCTGAATCACCGACGTCGCGACGTCGGCGGTGAGCGCGAAGATTTTCGGTTTCGCTGCTCGGCGCTCGGAGCGGCTGAGGATGGCGCGCGCGGCTTCCACCCCGTCCATCACGGGCATCTGCAGGTCCATGAGTACCACGTCGAAGGGCTCGCCGCGCTCGGCGTGCTCGACGAACCGCGCGACGGCTTGCTCGCCGTCGCCGGCCACCGCGCAGAAAAAACCCAGCGCGTGCAGAATCTTCGTCGCGATTTTTTGGTTCACTGCGTTGTCCTCGGCGAGCAAAACCCGCACGCGCCGCTTCGCCCCGGGATCCAGGGCCGACACCCCCGTCTCCTCCGCGCGCGTCTCCAGCGCCGCGAGGTTCACCAGCGAGCCGCGTTTCTTGAACGAGCCGAAGCCAGTGCGCGACGCGTCGCCGAGGGACGGACTCGAGTCCGCGGCGCCGTTTACGCCGCCGTTCGCGCCGAAGGCGAACTTCGCCGCCGCGCCCGCGTTGCTGGAGGCTCCGCCGTCTCCGTCCAGGGTCGCGCGCTCCGCGTCCCAGCGCGCGTTCGCCGGGCCGTTCGCGGCGTCCCCGGCGTGCCGGTCGACGAGCCCCTCGACCCAGCGCCGGAACTTGCCGTTCACGAGCGGCTTCGTCACGACGGAGGCCTCGCCCGGAACCCCCACGTCGCACGCGGTGGGCGCGAAGGTGAGCACCAGCACGCTCGGCGGCGACGTCGTCCCTACGCCCCCCGGCGGCGCGCGCGCGCGCGCCGCGCGCATCGCGCCGACGAACTCGTCGCACGCGTCCAGCAGCTTCGCCTCGACGCGACTCGCGGACGCCGTCTCCGCTTCTTGCGCGTCGCACGAAATCCGACCCGGCTCAATCAGATCCGGAGCGAACGCCGAGCGAGGCACGAACTCGCGGTCGACGACGATCGCCGCCGCGGCGTCCTCGGCGAGGCGCGGCGCGTCTCCGCGCGTGGCGGCGCCCACCATCTCCGCCACCTCCTCCTCCGACGGGAAGTTGGTCTCCAGCCCCGCGCCTTTGATGAAGAAGTCCGCGGAGTTGCGAAACGACGCGCACGTGGAGATGACGTCCACTCTGCGGCCGCGAAGGACGCCGCTGGAAGGCGCGAGGCCTTCCAGGCTCCGTCGGCCGTCGAACGAAGACCCTCGCGTCGTCGCGGCGCCGTTTGTCGGTTTCGGCAACGCGCGCTTCGGCGGCTCGTCCCGCCGGCGGAGCCGCACGACAAACGCGAACCTCGAGCCCTTCCCCCTGCCCTCGCTGGTGGCCGCCATGTCGCCGCCCATCAGACGCACGAGCCGCATGCTGATCACGAGCCCGAGCCCGGTGCCGCCCTCCCGCCGCGTGCGCGTCTTGTTCACCTGCTCGAACGCCGTGAACAGCGACGCGACGTCGCGCCGGGATAAACCCGCACCCGTATCCGTCACCTCGAAGAGCAAACGCACGTGCGCGCGGTCGTCTTCTCCCTGCGACGCGATCGCGCCTTCGGTGTCGCGATGTTGCGAGTGCGTGAAAGTTTCGAGTACTGCGACGCCGGAAGCTCGTGCTGCCGGGAGAGCGTCGTCGTCTCCGCGCGAGCCCGACGATCGCCGCGGTCCCCGGTTGGTGCATTTCGCCAGCCGCCGAAGTTCCTCCGGCGGCGACGCGCCGTCGTCACCCGCCAAACCCTCCATCGCGCCTCGGCCCCGTTTCCCCGCGTCACCCCCGCGAGTCACCGCCACGGCGTACAGCACGTCTCGCGTTTCTTCGTGCTCCTCCAGCGCGCGCACGCGGAGCTCGACGCTCCCGCGCTCGGGCGTGAACTTCACGGCGTTGCTGATGAGGTTAGTCACCACCTGCCGCAGCCGCGCCTCGTCGCCGACCAGCCCCCACGGGACGGAGTCGTCGATGGAGTAGTTGAGCACGAGCTCCTTGGCGTTCGCCTTGATGCTCTGCATCTCGAAGCTCAGGTCCACGCAGTCCTCCAGCACGAACGGCCTGTGATCCAGCGTGAGCTTATCCGCCTCGATCTTGGAGAAGTCCAGGACGTCGTTGACGATGGCCAGCAGCGACTTGCCCGCGCGCGTCACCATGTCGATGAGCTCCACCTGGTCGCCGCTCAGGCCCTCCGTGATCTCGCCCAAAAGCTCGCTCCCGGCGATGATGGCGTTGAGCGGCGTGCGAATCTCGTGGCTTGTGTTGGCGAGGAAGCTGGACTTGGCCTCCACGGCGGCGTCCGACCGCGACTTCGCGCGCATGAGCATGCGCCGTGATTCGTACTCCTCGGTCACGTCGCGCACGTGCACGAGCGTCGTGGGGCGTCCCAGCGCGTCCATCGGCACGGTCGTGAACGAGAGCTCGATGCGGCGGCGGCCGTCGACGAAATCGGCGTCGATCTCAACCGGCGCCAACGGAAGGAATGCTTTTCCGCCCCTTTCCCCGGATTGACCCTCAGACGAGACAGGCTCTGCGCCCTCATCCTCCGTGTCCATCCGAATCGACGCGGAGATGGACGCGGAGTGCGCCAGGCTCGGCGACTGCGAGGAGTTCTCTTTGCGCGCCTTGCCCTGCATGAGCGTCTCCGTGTTCTCGCACACCTCGCCGCGCTCGCCGGCGCGGCAGGATCTGCGGCGCACCGCGTCCTCCACCAGGCGATCCGAGACGCGTGCCAGTGTCGCGGCGGTCTCGGGAGGCCCTGGGAACGCGCGGATCAGGTCTAGGCCCTCCACGCCCCGGGGGGGGGGCAGGACGAACGACTCCTCCGAAGGGTTCCTAAACATCGCGCCCGCGCGGCGCTCGCCGCGCTGTCGTGTCGCGAGGGATCCCACGCGCATCATCCGCTTCGCCGCCGCGTTCGCGAACACCACCTTCACCGTCGCGTCTTCCTTCTGTTCGTTCCGCGGCTCGGCGAACGCTCCTTGCTCGTCGAGTCTGTCGAATCTCAGAGCGTCTTTTTCGCCGAGCATCTCCTCCGCCATGTACTCGTCCACCGAGTCGAAGACGCCGCTGCGGGTTTCACGCGAGCCGCGGTCCCGCGCGTCTCCGTTTTTTTTGCGCGTTTCGGCGTGCTCCAGCAGCAGCACGCCCTCGCGCACGGTCTCGATGGCGGCGCCGAGCCACGCGCTGAAGCACGGCCTCTCGAGGTGCGAGGCGACGGTGCGCGCGACGGCGCGCAGGCGCCGCGCGGCGGCTTCGTCGAAGAAGCCCTCGTCTATGTGCGGCTCGAAGTCGATGAGGCACAGCGAGCCCAGCACGACGTCGTCCACCACGAGCGGCGCGCCCGCGTAGAACCGCACGCCGGGGTCGCCGGTAACCAGCGGGTTGTCCTTGAACTTCGCGTCAGCCGTCGCGTCGCGCACCACCAGCACCTTGCGCTCGATGCACAGAGTCGTCCACGCGCAGAAGCTCTCGGCGCGCCCGGTCTGCGAGGCGTCGAAGTTATTCCGTGCCTTGAACCACTGCCGACGCTCGTCCACGAGCGAGACCAGCGCGACGGGCACGTCGAACATCTCCGCGCACATGTTCACCAGCGAGTCCAGCGTGTCGTCGGGCGCGGTGTCCAGCACATACTTCGAGCGGAGCGTCGCCAGGCGCGCGGACTCGTCCACGGGCTTTCGGTTTTTTTAGGGGTGTGTTTCGGGGGGAGCGTCGACCAGGGAACGTCGTGTCGCATGCGTGTTGATGGCACGTCGGCGAGGCGCGCGCGGGGGTGATGGAAGGACGGGCGGTCAGCAGGTGGCACAACATACGCATCACGACGTGCGCGGGCTCGAAGGGGGACGTGCCGCGCGCACAATGCGTGGATGCGCGCGCCCGACCGCCCCGGCTCGGGGTTCGCGGAGGGGCGTGTTGAAGCGTGTTGAAAGCTTCAAACTGGGGAATGCAGCAACGCGACACGCACCAAGGGCGCGCCCACATATCTTCCGCTCGCGTCGAAGGGGTCGACGCGGTACCCGCTTCGCGTGATATCCTCGTCCGTGAGGATGAGCGGCTTTGGCGAGTCCGACATCGCGGTCCCGCGACTGGCTCCGGGAGCGCGGACGAATGTGAACGCCCGATACGGGGGCGCTCTTCCGACGAAGTTCCGACGAATCACGAAACCCGTTCGGCAGTCGGATAATGTTTTCTCTCACGAGGATCCGACAGTCCGAGAAAAGGAAAAAGGGAAAAAAAGGTTCTGGGTTTTGGCGTTTCGACGGGTTTTCGGGTCCGCAGATGCAGCCGCGCCTCGGGGTGGCACTCGCGTCCTTCCTCGTCGCCGTCCTCGCCGCGCTCGCGCGTCCCGCCTGGCGCCCTCCCCTTACCTCCCCCCCCGCACACGCGATGGCGGACGCCCTCGAGCTCCGCACCGAGCCCCTCTCCGTGGAGAAGCACCTCATTCTCGGGTGCTCCCCCCTCGCCGGGATCTACGGGTCCATCCCCGAGTCCCAGGCGTTCGACACGGTGAAGACCGCGCTCGAGCTCGGGTTCCGCGACTTCGACACCGCGCCGCACTACGGGCTCGGACTGAGCGAGCGAAGGCTCGGCGCCGCCCTCGAGAAGCACGCCGGGCAGACGCCAGACGTCCGGCTGTGGAGCAAAGTCGGCCGCGTGATGAAGCCCCACGCGGAGGTCACCGAGCGAGACCGCGCGGCCGGGAACGTGGAGGAAGGTAACATGCCCAGCCACCCCGGGTGTATCTTCCCTGATGCGCCCACGGACGTGACGCCCGTGCTCGACTACTCCGCCGAGGGCGTGCGGAGATCGCACGCGGACTCGCTCGGTCGGTTAGGGAACCGCCGTCCGCTCTTCGGGTTGCGCGTGCACGACGCCGAGGACGCGGCGCGCTTCGCCGCCGCCGCCGCGCCGGCGACCGGCGGCGTGGACGCGCTGGTGGAGATGCGGAACGCCGGGGTCATCGAGGCTGTCTCTCTGGGCATGAACGACCCGACGTACGTCGAGCGCATGTTACTGGAGAAGCCGAACGGAACCTTCGACAGCGTCATGTCCGCCGGCGCCTGGAACCTCATCGACCAGGACGGCCTCGGACTGATGCTCCTGTGCCAGGCGCGCGGGGTCAAGATCCACAACGCGGGGATCTTCGCGAGCGGGCTTCTGGTGGGGGGGGACCACTACAAATACGAAAAAGCGCCCCCAGACGTACTCGCGCGCCGAGAAAAGTGGGCGGCGCTCGCGAAAGCGCACGGCGTGCCCCTCCCGGCGGCGGCCATCGCGTTCGCGCTGGCGCCGGCGGTGGTGGAGAAAGCCGCGGTGGGCGTGAAATCCGCCGACGAGGTGCGCGCGAACGTCTTGTGGCTGGAAGCGGCCGCGCAAGTCCCGAAGCGGCTGTGGGAAGACGCCAAGGCGCAGGGGCTGCTCGCGGCGGACGTGCCCACGCCGGGGGGAGAGTGAGGGGACGGGAGAAGAGGGGTGCGCGATACACCCGCGACGACGGGTACGAGGGGACGCGTGTCGTTGGATTTTTCGCGAAATGTCGGCTTTTTGTAAAACGCCTTGTCTGCTTGTTGTGAAAACGTCTCGTTCGACAGTCCGGGTGCTTCTGGGTGCTGACGAGGAAACACCCTTTCTAAATGTGCTTCTTCGGCGTCGCTTATTCCTTCTTCATGGAATCCATGACGGCGGCGGTGGACTGGGAAAACTCGACCATCACGCTGCGGGGAGGGATGAGGGGGGCGTCGAGGGGGAGGGCGCGTCAGCGAGCGGAGTCGCGGCGCGCGAGAGAGAACCGCGATGCCAAACAAGAGAAATATCTCCGCGTCGATACGTTTCGTATTTATTTGAACGTACCAGGGGACGTCGCCGACGACCTCGGGGAGGTGGCCGGGGGGGATTAGGTAGGACTCGCCCGCGTTAACGGTAGCGCTGGTGCCGTCGTCGTAGTGGACCTTCATGGTGCCGCTCTTGAGGAAGCCGAAGTGGTTCGCGGGGCACGACTTGGGGCATCCGGGAAGAAGAGGGGACACGGATTCCACCCAGTTGA
>MDSV01077190.1_pt1 | contig 11783 bp, 7 predicted proteins | sample 810851 | NCBI WGS metagenome assembly MDSV01 (sample SAMN05326640, study PRJNA326480) | marine metagenome | isolation source: seawater | place: Atlantic Ocean: North East | collected 2012 | reverse complement strand
TTTATACTTTCCCATATCAATAATTTTACATACAGGAGGATTAGCATTTGGAGAAATTTCAATTAAATCTAAACCTTCTTGTTTTGCAATATTAATTGCTTCTTGTGTATTTAGAATTCCAAGATTTTTTCCATCACTTCCTATAACTTGAACTTGTGGGGACCTAATTCTATCATTTGATTTTGGGCCCTTTGGCTTTGTTCTTCTTTGAAAATAATTTTGTTTTTGAAATGCCACTTAGTTAATTGGGAATTTATTTTTTTGTGAAATCATTTGAATAGTTTTTTCTATTGATAGAACTTCTTGTTTTTCTGATCCAAGTTTTCTAATTGTGACAGTATTTTCTTTTGCTTCTTTCTGCCCACAAATTAATAAAAGAGGTACCTTGGATAGAGAATGCTCTCTGATTTTATAATTTATTTTTTGGTTTTTTAAATCCACTTCAGTGTTTATACCTACTTTCATACATTGTTCAAATATCTTTTTTGCATAATCGTCAAATTCTGGAGCAATTGGAAGCACCACAGCTTGTAAAGGAGCTAACCATAATGGTAGTTTTCCTGCATAATGTTCAATCAAAATTCCAATAAATCTTTCGAGAGAGCCAAATAAAGCTCGATGCAACATAACAGGTATTTTTTTTGAACCGTCTTTAGCAACATATGAGGCCCCAAGTCTTTCAGGAAGATTTAAATCTACTTGTAATGTTCCACATTGCCAATCACGACCGATTGCATCTCTTAATACAAATTCTATTTTTGGCCCATAAAATGCTCCCTCACCTTTATTAACTTCATATTCTAATTTTGATTTTTTTACAGCTTCAAGTAATGCTTTTTCTGAAGCGTCCCATATTTTATCATTACCAACTCTTTTTGCTGGTCTATCTGAATATTTAAGTAATACATTTTCAAATCCTAAATCTTTATAAATTTCTAATATTAAATTTGTAACATTTAAACATTCTTCAGTTATTTGTTCTTCAGTGCAAAAGATATGTGCATCATCTTGAGTAAAAGCTCTAACTCTTAATAAACCATGTAATGCTCCTGAAGGCTCATATCTATGAACTTTTCCAAACTCTGACAATTTCATAGGTAAATCTCTATAGCTCTTAAGACCTTGATTAAATACTTGTATACATCCTGGGCAGTTCATTGGTTTAATAGCAAAAATTTTTTTATCTGGAGTTTCTGAAGTGTACATATGTTCTCCAAATTTTTCCCAGTGTCCTGATTTTTCCCATAAATTTTTGTCTAATATTTCCGGGGTATTAATTTCTTTATAACCTGCATTTTTTTGTTTTAATCTCATATAATCGATAAGGGTTTGAAAAAGAGACCAACCTTTACTATGCCAGAAAACTGCTCCTGGGCTTTCCTCTCGAAAATGAAATAAATCCATTTCCTTTCCAAGTTTTCTATGATCTCGCTTTTCTGCTTCCTCTAATCTTTTTATATAATCTTCTAATTCCTTTTTATTAGCCCAGCATGTTCCGTATATTCTTTGTAACATCTCATTTTGTGAATCTCCGCGCCAATAAGCTCCTGAAACTTTTGTTAGTTTAAATGCTTTGCCAATTTTTCCTGTTGAAGGAAGATGAGGTCCTTTACATAAATCATGCCACTTACCATGGTGATAAATCGAAATTTCTTCATTGGAAGGAATATCTTTAATTATCTCAGCCTTATAATGTTCGCCAATATTTTTAAAATGCTTTATAGCTTCATCTCTTTTCCAAACTTCTCTTTTGGTTTGATCATCTCTATCAACTATATCTTCCATTTTTCTTTCAATTTTTTTTAAATCTTCATTGGTAAAAGGTTCTTTTCTTGCAAAATCATAATAAAAACCATCCTCTATAACTGGTCCTATTGTAACTTGGGTTTTAGGAAATAATTCCTGAACTGCCATTGCTAAAATATGTGCTGCATCATGCCTAATTACTTCTAAACCTTCTTTATCTTTTTTTGTAATTATCTTTACATCAGCATTTTTATTAATTGCAAAACTTAAATCTTTGAGTTCGCCATTTACACTCATTACACAAGCTTCTTTAACTAAAGATTTACTAATTTTATTTGCTATTTCAAAACCATCAATTGTTTTTGAAAATGGAATCTTTTTACCATCTGATAATTTTATATCTGGCATTTATCAGGACAACTCTATCAATTTTTTATATTCAGTAAAGGTAGTCTGACACATTTTATCAACATCAAATTTTGTTAATACATTTTTTCTACCCTCAATACCAATAGTTTTTAATGAATTATAGTTTTTTTGCATTATTGAGGCTATTGAATCGGCTAAATCTATTGGATCTTTATTTTTGTATAAATAGCCAGTTTTATCTTTAATTATAGTTTCTTTCGATCCTCCAATATCGCTTGCAATAATTGGGATCTGCATTGCTTGCGCTTCTACAGAAACTCTTCCAAAAGCCTCTGGTTCAATTGAGCAAGAACAAACTAAATTAGCTACACCATAAGCTACTGGCATTTCTTCACAATGGTCAATAAATTTTATTAATTTATTTAATCTATGTTGCTGAACTAAATCTTGAAGTTGTTTTTTATAAACATTTCGACCTTGTTCGCTGCCAATAATAATTGATTCGAAAGGGGGGACATCGTTTTTTTCATTAAGCAGTTTAATTGCTTCAATAAATATTTTTTGTCCTTTCCAATATGTTAATCGACCTGGCAACAAAATAATAAACTTAGTTCTATCTATATTATTCTGTTTTGCAAACTTATCTAATTTTATAGGTAATATTTTTTGAGAATTAAAATAATTAGTATTTATACCTCTGAATATTACTAGAAGTTTTCTTTCCTTTTTTAAAAAAAATTTTCCATAATGTTCATTTATATGAGAAAAAATAAAGTTGGAGCCTGCAATTACTAAGTCAGTTCTAACCATAACTGAATTATAAAATTTTTTTATATTATTTTTAAAATTATATGTTCCATGGAATGTACTAACAATTTTTCTGAAAGATAGTTTTGCCGCCAGTAAACAAGACCATGCAGGCGCACGACTCCTAACATGAATAATATTTATATTGAAAAAAAGTATAATGAAAAAAATTATTATTGAATTAATAATAATCAAAATAGGATTTTTTGAATGCACAGGTAATCTAAATACTTTTACCTTTTTTTTATCAATATATTTAAGCAGCTCTCCACCGCTGGTAGCAATATAAGATTTACAATTTTTTTCAAACAAAAAATGTGCTAAATCATAGCAACCTGTCTCGGCTCCACCATATCCAAGCCTGGGTATAACCTGTAAAACTTTAACTTTTTTTTTCATAATTTTAAAATAATATATTATGTCAAATGAATTACAAAAAATCTAAATATTTTAAAACTAATAAAAAAAATAAAATTAAATATTTTTATAACAAGATAAACAGCCAAATTACTGTAGTTTTCTTTCACGGTTTTATGTCTGATATGGTTGGGGCAAAACCTACAGCAATCCAGAAATTTTGTAATAAAAAAAAATTAGGCTTTTTAAAATTTGAATATTCAGGACATGGAAAATCTACCGGAAAATTTATAAATGGTAATATTTCAAAGTGGTCAGAAGATGCCAAGCAACTAATAAAAGCAAAGATTAAAAAAAATAAATATTTAATTTTTATTGGTTCAAGTATGGGAAGTTGGGTGGCTCTTAATATAATGAAAAATTTTAATAAACAAATTAAAGGGTTTATTGGAATTGCGTCTGCTCCAGAATTTCTTGAAAGATTAATGTGGAAAAAATTTAGTAAAAAAATTAAAAAAACAATATTAACTAAAAAAATTTATAACCTTGACTATTCAGGCTTTATCTATCCGCTTACAAAACAATTAATTTTTGATGGAAGAAAAAATAAAATTTACAACAAAAATTTTAATTTAAAAATTCCTATAGCTCTATTCCATGGAAAAAAAGATAAAGTTGTTCCTTTAATTTTTTCAAAAAAAATTTTAAAAATTTTTCATAATTCAAAAAAAAAATTTTTTGTTATCAAAAATGGTGATCATAGTTTGTCAAGAAAAAGTGACTTAAACAAAATATGTAATGGTTTAGAATTTATAATTAAAAATTTAAATTATAGCTAAACAGCTTTTAAAATTTTATATTTTAATGATATAGGATTTAGAAGTTTATCTAGCATTTCTTTTGGACAAACTTGCTTAAAATTTTTTATTTCTTTATCAAAGTTTTTTAAAATCTTTTTTGCTATTTCTGACTGTGTCTCTTCAAAATGTTCTTTTACTAACCGATTTACATAATTTTTCCAAAAAGGAGTTTCAGGTATCTGCCAGATTACAGATCCTGGGTTTACATAATTTTTAAATTCTTTTTTTGGGTCGTAAATAAAAGCCATACCCCCGGTCATTCCTGCTGCAAAATTATCTCCAATTTTACCAAGGATAACTACGGTACCTCCAGTCATATATTCACAACCGTTTGAATCGCAACCTTCTATTACAGCTTCTGCTCCAGAATTTCTTACCGCGAACCTTTCACCTGATTGTCCAGCAGCAAAAAGCTTACCTGATGTTGCTCCATATAGAACTGTATTACCAATAATAGTATTTTCGTGACTAACCAAATTACTTTCTTTGGGTGGTTTAATAACTAATGTTGCTCCAGAAAGACCTTTTCCAACATAATCATTTGCATCGCCTGTCACAATTATTTTTAAACCTTTTATTCCAAAAGCTCCTAAAGATTGACCAGCAGAACCAGATAAATTAATTTTGATTTGATCTTTACTAATCTGTTTCTTCTTATTTTTTTTATATATATAATGCGATAGTCTAGTACCAACTGCTCTATTAACATTTTTAATTTTATAGTTAAATTCTAAATTATTTTTATTATCAGTTAAATTTTTAATATCACTATAAATTTTTTCATCCAAAGTTGGGGGGACTTCATTAATTAATTTATTTGAACAATATCTTGGGTTTTCACCAGGGTCTGCTTGAACCAATAATGGGCTTAAATCTAAATCATCTAAGTTTGATGTTCCCCTGCTTACTTGTTTAAGCAAATCTGTTCTTCCAACAACTTCATTTAAATTTTTAAAACCCAAACTACTCAAAATTTCTCTAACTTCTTCAGCTATAAAAGAAAATAAATTCACAACTTTTTCTGGTGTTCCTGTAAATTTTTTTCTTAAACTTTCATCTTGTGTGCATACGCCAACTGGACATGTATTTGAATGACATTGTCTAACCATTATACAACCCATAGCAACCAGAGAGGCAGTGCCTATACCAAACTCTTCCGCTCCCATCATTGCTGCCATAACAACATCTCTACCAGTCTTAATACCTCCATCAGTTCTTAAAGTAACTTTTTGTCTTAAACCATTTAAAGTTTATATTTGATTTGCTTCAGTAAGTCCCATTTCCCATGGTATACCTACATATTTTACGCTTGTTTGCGGACTAGCTCCTGTCCCACCAGAATATCCTGATATTAAAATCACATCTGCCTTAGCTTTTGCAACACCTGCTGCAATTGTGCCAACACCAGAGGAAGCAACAAGCTTTACCCCAACTCTAGCTGCAGGGTTAGATTGTTTAAGATCATAAATAAGCTGTGCCAAATCCTCAATAGAATAAATATCATGATGAGGTGGAGGCGATATAAGTGTAACACCTGGGGTAGAATGTCTTAATCTAGCAATTTCTTTGGATACTTTAAAACCTGGAAGCTGTCCACCTTCTCCAGGTTTTGCACCTTGAGCTATTTTAATCTCAATTTCTTTACAATTATTTAAGTACTCAATAGTTACACCAAATCTTGCAGAAGCGATCTGTTTAACTTTTGAATTTGCGCTATCACCATTTTCCATTTTATTAAATCTAATTGGATCTTCACCTCCCTCACCACTACAAGATGCGGCGCCAATTCTATTCATGGCTATAGCTAAAGTTTCATGAGCCTCTTTAGACAATGCACCAAGAGACATACTTCCACTACCAAATCTCTTTATTAAATCAGTTACTGGCTCAACATCTTTTATATCGATCGATTGATTTAACTTTTTAAAATCTAATAAGTCTCTTAAGTTTATTACTGATAAATCATAAATACCTTGCACATATTTTTTATATTTTTCGTATGAATTTGTAGTTACTGCGTCTTGTAACATATGTATTAATTGACCTTGATATTGATGCACCTCTCCCGCTTTTCTGTATTTATAGATACCTCCAATTGGAAGTATTGAAACATTCTTTTGAAAACCTTTCTCATGCAAATCTTTTATTTTTTTCTCTAATCCATTTATTCCTATTCCTGATATTCTAGAAATCATTCCAGGAAAATACTCCGCAACTAAAGATCTGCTCAATCCTACAGCTTCAAAATTACATCCTCCTCTATAAGAGCTTAAAACAGAAATGCCCATTTTTGACATTATTTTTAACAAACCATTATCTATAGATTTAACATATCTTTTGACACATTCTTCAAAACTAATTTTTCCAAATAATTTTTTCTTATATCTTTGGTATATTGAGTCAAAAGCAATATAAGGATTAATTGTAGTAGCTCCGACACCTAATAAAACAGCAAATGAATGAGTATCTAAAACTTCACTTGTTTGAACATTTATCGAAGCAAATCCTCTTATACCTAGATCTACGAGTTTAGAATTTATAGCACCAATGGCTAATGCCATTGGAATTGACGCTAGTTTGTCGTTTATATTTTTATCACTTAGAATTAAATGTTTACAACCCTCTCTAACAGCAATTTCAGCTTCGATACGTATTTCGTCTAATCTTTTTTTCAAGCTTGTATTAATATTAAAAGTACAATCTATATTTTTAATGTTTTTTTTAAAAAAATTTGAAAATTTAATAAATTGAGAATTAGATAATACCGGGCTCTCAAGAACATAAATATTTTCTTGAGTTAAATTTTCAAAGTCTAAAATATTACCCGTATTTCCAAATCTAGTCTTTAAACTCATAACCTCACTTTCTCTAAGAGAGTCAATTGGAGGATTGGTTACTTGACTAAAATTTTGTCTAAAGAAATGTGACAAAGGTCTATATCTTTCAGATAATACTGCTGAAGGGGTATCGTCCCCCATAGATCCCACTGCTTCTTTTATATCTTCTATCATTGGATGTAAAATAAGCTCTAAATCTTCTATATTCATACCTGCCAAAAATTGTCTTCGTCTTAATTCATCACCTGTATAATTAAATTTTTCTTTCAAAGTTTTAAACTTTTTATCTAAATCAATTATTTGTTTATTATATTTTTTATAATCTTTTGAAATTTTATTTTTAAGGTTTTTACTATCAAATATTCCACCATTTTCTAAGTCTACGGCAATAGCTTGTCCTGGTCCCAACCTTCCCTTAAAAATAATTTTTTCATCTGAAAATGGAACCATTCCAGTTTCAGATCCTGCAAACAAAAATTTATCAGATGTTATTATATATCTTAATGGCCTCAATCCATTTCTGTCTTGTGCTGCAATAACCCATTTACCATCAGTAGCAGAAATTGCTGCTGGTCCGTCCCATGGTTCTATAGTGCTATTAAGAAAATTAAATAATTGTTGATGAGATTTTGAAACAGTCTTTCTTCTTTTTGACCATGCATCTGGGATCAACATTAATTTTGCGAGGGGTACTGACTTACCAGATCTAACAAGTAATTCAAAAATATTATCAAGGGCTGCTGAATCTGAATTGCCAGCTGCAATGACTGGTTTTAAAGATTCAATGTCATCGAAAAGTTTGCTGCTCATATCTTGTTCATGAACCTTCATCCAATTTATGTTACCTTTTATTGTATTGATTTCACCATTATGAGCTAAAGTTCTAAATGGTTGGGCTAAATCCCAACTAGGAAAGGTGTTTGTTGAATATCTTTGATGAAATATAGCAAATCTTGAAATAAATCTTTTATCCATTAAATCTGGATAAAATTCTGATAATTGCTCGGCAAGAAACATTCCCTTATAAATAATTGATCTTGAGCTAAATGATGAAATATAAAAATCTTTCAATTTTAACAAATTAGATTGTTTTTCTATTTTTTTCCTAACAACATATAAGTCTCTTTCGAGATCGTCATTTTTTAAATCCCTGTTGTTATTTTTAAAAATTACCTGAACAATTTCTGGTCTATTATTTTCTGCCTTAATTCCTAAAACCTTTGTGTTTACAGGCACTTGTCGCCATCTATAAATGTAGTAATTTTTAGCTAAAAGCTCATTTTCTACTATTGTTTTGCATTTCTCCTGTGAAGAATAATCATTCCTTGGAAGAAATATCATTCCAACGCAAATATCTCCCGCCTTATGAATTCGACCTGCGTTTTCAATTCTTTCAATAAAAAAATTCTGAGGTATTTCGATATGAATCCCTGCTCCATCCCCAGTTTTTCCATCTGCATCTACAGCGCCACGGTGCCATACTGCTTTTAATGCCTGAATTCCAAATTCTACAATTTTCCTCGACTTTTTACCGTCTATTGAGGTTATAACCCCAACTCCGCATGCATCATGTTCAAAGCTAGGATCATAAACTTTTTCCTTTATTAATTTATTTAAATTTTTTTTATATAATTTCATTTTAGGCAGCTCTAAATTTATCTATTTGCTTATTTTTTAAATATTTATGAATTGATTGAGCTGCATCTCTTCCATCTTTTATAGCCCACACTACTAACGAAGCTCCTCTTACTATATCTCCAGCCGCAAAAACACCTGGTATACTTGTTTCCATTGATTTTAAATTAATTTTTATAGTACCCCAATTAGTAGTTACAAGACTAGGATTATCAAATAGTTTTGGTAAATTTTCTGGATCAAAACCTAACGCTTTAATTATAATATCAGCTTTAATTTCAAACTCAGAATTGTTAATTGGTACAGGTTTTTTTCTTCCAGATGAATCTATTCCACTAAATTCCATTTTTTCAACTAATACTGATGAAATTTTTTCTTTTCCAATAAATTTTTTTGGATTTGATTTCCAAATAAATTTAATTCCTTCTTCTTCAGCATTATATACCTCTCGGGCTGAACCAGGCATATTATTTCTATCTCTTCTATAAAGACATTTAACAGATTTGGCGTTTTGTCTTACAGCAGTTCTTACACAATCCATTGCTGTATCACCACCTCCTATTACTATTACATTTTTATTCTCAGCATTAAGTAATCCATTATCAAAATTTGTGACCTTATCGCCTAATCCTTTGCGATTAGACGCTGTTAAAAATTCCATTGCTGGAAATATATTTTTAAGTTCAGAGCCAGGTAAGTTTACTTCTCTTTGCTTGTAAACACCTGTTGCAATTAATATTGCATCATGATTTTTTTTTAATTGTTCAAGTGATAAATTTTTTCCAATTTCAATATTTTGCTCAAATTTTATTCCACTATTTTTTAAAAGATTTGTTCTTCGTTCAACAACAAATTTTTCTAGCTTAAAATTAGGAATACCATAAATCAATAATCCGCCTGGACGATCATATCTATCGTATACAGTAATTTTATAACCTAATTTTCTTAACTCTTCGGCACACGCCAAACCGGCAGGTCCAGCTCCTATAACACCAACCGATTGATTTATTTCTTTTTTAATTTTTATTTCTTTTACCCAACCCTTTTCCCATGCTGTATCTGTTATATATTTTTCAATTGATCCAATGGTAACTGTTCCATGACCTGATTGTTCAATAACACAGTTTCCTTCACATAATCGGTCCTGTGGACAAATTCTTCCACAAACTTCTGGCATATTGTTTGTGCTATGAGCTAAATCACTGGCTTCTTCAAATCTACCTTCCGAAGCCAATTTTAGCCAATCAGGAATATTATTATGTAAAGGACAATGAATTTGACAAAATGGTACACCACACTGAGAACATCTACTTGACTGTTCTTTTGCTTTATTATTTAAAAATTGATCATAAATTTCTTTAAAGTCATCTATTCTTTTATCAACAGTTCTCTTATTAGGAGTTTGCTGATTAACTTTTGTAAATTTAAGCATTTTTTCTGTCATTTTTTTTACACTTTTATATCAATATAGCCGTGGATATAAGCATATTTAAGACATAAATGTTGACCTAAAAATTAGAAAATCCAGTAAAATAGTGATTTATTTTGCATAGCTGCTATGCAATAATCATACTTAATGCTTTCATCTGTTGAAATCTTAATTCTATCTGCAATACAAGGTATCTCTGAATTTTTACCTGTGAGTTCAGCTGCACATTTAGTTTTGGTTTCTAAATATTATAATTTTATAAACCAGAATTTATTAATAGACATTTGCTTACACTTAGGTTCGCTTATAGCAATTATAATTTACTTTAGAAGTGAACTATTAAATTTTATAAAAAATAAAAAATTTTTAATTAAAATTATATTTGCCTCAATTCCACTTATTCCAGCTGGTTATTTTATATACATAACAGGTTTAATTAATTTAATTAGAAATTTAGAAGTTATCGGATGGATGACTTTGATATTTGGTATTATATTATATTTTAGTGATAAAAAAAAAGTAACCAAAGAAATTGAAAAAGATTTTAATTTTAAATCAGCAGTAATTTTTGGTCTATTTCAAACCTTAGCTCTAATTCCAGGAGTGAGTAGAGCAGGTATTACAATTACCTCAGGAAGAATATTGGGATTTGATAGATTTGAATCTGCCAAAATTTCTTTTTTTCTTGCTATTCCTGCTTTGTCTGCTGCAAGCATGTTAGGCATATACAATGTGTACAAAGAGGGAAGTGTAGAACTCAATTTTCTAGCTATTATTGCTGTAATTTTTTCTTTTATATTTTCATATATTACAATAGCTATTTTTTTAAATTTTATTAAAAAATTTAGTCTAAAAATATTTGTAATTTACCGTATTATTCTTGCTTTATTTTTGTTGTCTATAGTTTATCTATAATTTTTCTTATAAATTGGTGCTATCTGCGATAATATGACACCAGCAAGAATAAGAAAGCAACCAATAATATTATTTAATCCTAAAATCTGATCTAAGATTATCCATGCTGCTATAGCTGCAAAAACTCCTTCTAAAGAAAATATAATTGCTGCTGGCGCGGCAGAAATATTCTTTTGTGCATATATTTGTAATGTGAACGCAATTCCACCAGATAGGGCGCCAGCATAAATTATTGATATGTACTCATTTAAAATATTAGCAATTGTTATTGTTTCAAAATATATAGCAAAGATAAATGAAAAAAATGCAACTACTAAAGCTTGTAGAGCTCCAAAAAATAAAGGGAGGTTAAAGTTTTTAATAAAATTTCCAATAAATATTATATGTAAGCTCCAAAAAAAAGCACAAAGTATTACTAGACTATCTCCTAATCGAACAGTTGCATTAGAAAAATCACTTAAAAGATAAACTCCAAAAATACAAAATAAAACTGAAGGCCATATACTCCAATGTAAAGACTTAGAGTAAAATAAAAAGAGAATAACAGGGACCATAGGAACATAAAAAATTGTAAAAAAAGCAGCGTTTGCAACGTCTGTATATAACAAAGCTGCTTGTTGCATATATGTGCCTAAAAATAAAAATAATCCTACCCAAAAAAGCAGTTTATAAAATAGCTTTTTATTTTTTCTTATTTCATTTGATATTTTTTTTTTCTCAAATAGTAATGCGAAAGGTATTATAGACAAAAAACCAATAAAAAATCTTGTTGCATTAAATGTTAAAGGACCAATTTTATCCATTCCAGTATCTTGAGCAATAAATGTT
>MDSV01031081.1_pt1 | contig 11783 bp, 11 predicted proteins | sample 810851 | NCBI WGS metagenome assembly MDSV01 (sample SAMN05326640, study PRJNA326480) | marine metagenome | isolation source: seawater | place: Atlantic Ocean: North East | collected 2012 | reverse complement strand
TTAAAAAAACATAAATCTGAAAATAAACTTTTAGAAGCACAAAGGTTAGATGAAAGAACCCGCTTTGATTTAGAAATGTTAGAAGCTACTGGGACCTGCGCAGGAATAGAAAATTATTCTAGATTTTTAACAGGAAGAAATCCGGGAGAGCCCCCGCCAACATTATTTGAATATTTTCCAGACAACACATTAATTTTTGTAGATGAAAGCCATGTAACCGTTCCTCAATTAAATGGAATGTATAAGGGAGATTATACAAGAAAAAAAACATTGTCAGAATATGGATTTAGATTACCATCTTGTATGGACAACCGACCTTTAAAATTCGAAGAATGGAATGCTATGAGAACTCAAACTATTTTTGTTTCAGCTACTCCAGGACCTTGGGAGTTAGAACAAACTTCGGGTAAATTTACTGAACAAGTTATCAGACCAACTGGCTTATGTGATCCTGAAATTGAAATTAGACCAGCAAAAAGTCAAGTGGATGATCTTTTGGATGAATGTAAAAAAATAATAAAAAAAAATTACAGATCATTAGTTACCACACTAACAAAAAAAATGGCTGAAGATTTAACGGAGTATCTTCATGAAAACGGAATTAAAGTTCGATATATGCACTCAGACATAGATACGCTTGAAAGAATTGAAATAATGAGAGATTTAAGAATGGGTGTATTTGATGTTTTGGTTGGCATAAATTTACTAAGAGAAGGTCTTGATATTCCAGAATGTGGCTTGGTTGCAATTTTGGATGCAGATAAAGAAGGTTTTTTAAGATCTGAAAGATCTTTAATTCAAACTATTGGAAGAGCAGCTAGAAACTTAGACGGAAAGGCAATACTTTATGCTGATAAAAAAACTAAAAGTATAGAAAAAGCTATTCAAGAAACTGAAAGAAGAAGAAAAATACAACAAAAATATAATAAGAAAAATAATATAACTGCAACATCAATTAAAAAAGATATATCTGATATTTTAGAAAGTATTTATGAAAAAGATTACGCTAAAAGTAATTTAGATATTGAATTAGGTCATAATCTTAAAAAACATTTAAAATCTCTTAAAAAAAGAATGAAAGATTCTGCTGAAAACCTTGAATTTGAAGAAGCGGCTAAAATAAGAGATGAAATTAGAAAACTGGAAGCTTCTGAACTAGAAATTGGTATAAATCCTAAATTAAGAAAAAATAAATTAAATGATAGAGTTTATCCTGAAGGAAGATCAACGCAAGGAAGACCCGGAACAAGACCAAAAAGAAAAAGGTAAAAACTAAATGAGAAATAGAAGTTTATTAATAACAGGAGGTTCCACAAGAATAGGTAAACAAATAGCGATACATTTCGCAAGAAGAGGATGGAATATTGGTGTTCACTATTTTAAGTCATCGTCAAAAGCAAAAATTTTAAAAAAAATATTAGAAAAAAATCAAATAAAAGTAGCCTTAATTAAAGCTGATTTAAAAAATATGAATCAAGTAGAAACTATTATTTCAAGAGCTAAAAAACAACTAGGTTCACTTGATTGTTTAATTAATAATGCTGCGTTATTTGAAAAAGATGATATTTTAAATTTTCCACTAAAAAGCTGGAACGATCATTTAAATATCAATCTTCTTGCCCCAGTTATTTTAACTAAATATTTTGCAAAACAAGCTCCAAAGAAAAATGTTTCAAATATAATAAATATAATTGATCAAAGAGTATTTAGGCCAACTCCTATTTTTATGTCATATACCTTAAGTAAAAGTGCTCTATATACTTTTACAAAAACTATGGCAATGAGGTTAAGTCCAAATATAAAAGTAAATGGAATAGCGCCCGGACCAGTTATAAAAAGTAAACGGCAATCTGTCAGGCATTTTAATAAACAAGCAAAATCTACATTACTTAAAAAACCTGTGAGCTTAAGTGATATTTGTGATACCGTAGAATTGCTGATTAATAGTAAATCAATCACAGGAGAAGTTATAGCTGTTGATAGTGGGCAAAATTTAAACTGGGACAAGAAAAATGAAAAAGAGTAATTTTAAAATAGTAGAATTTAAATCAAAGAAAAAAAACACTATTAGAAGAAGTATATTAATAAAAGATTTTACTATAAATGAAATAATCGGTATCCACAAACATGAAAAAGTCATTAAACAAAGAATAGTTTTTAATATTACTATTAATGTTAACCACGATACATTTCCAGATGAAAATAATTTATCAAGTATTGTTGATTACGAGAAAATTACAAATAAATTGAAAAGTCTAACAAAAAGCAAAAATTATAATTTTTTAGAAAGCTTAGCTGAAGACTCTTTTAAAGAAATTTTTAAAGACAAGAGAATTAACTCCATAAAAATAAAAATTGAAAAACCTGATGCTATAAAAAATGCTAGCTCGGTAGGTGTTGAAATTTTTAAAAGTAGAAGTGATTATGAGGGATCTTGAGTTTGGAAAAGAATTAATAAAAAAAAAAATTCCATTAATTTCTAATAATCCTGGAGTATACAGAATGCTTGGTAAAAAAAATCAAGTACTCTACGTTGGTAAAGCTAAAAATCTTCCTAAAAGACTTAAAGATTATGCCATTGGAAAAAATCTGCCAATAAGAACTAATAGAATGTTAGCCTTAACACATAATTTAGAAATTGTGACTACGACAAGTGAGGCTGAGGCCCTTTTACTAGAAGCAAATTTAATAAAAAAATTTAAACCCAAATTTAATATTCTTTTAAAAGATGACAAATCTTTTCCATATATTTTTATTGAAAAAGATTCGGATTGGCCTCAAATATCAAAACACAGGGGAGCTAAAAATAAAAATGGTCATTATTTTGGCCCATTTGCTTCAGTTGGATCAGCAAACTGGACAATAAAAATTTTACAAAAGGTTTTTTTGTTAAGAGTTTGTAATGATACAGTTTTTAAAAATAGAGATAGAGCTTGTATACTTTACCAAATTAAAAGGTGCGCAGCACCATGCGTGAACTATATTAACAAAACTGAATATTCTAAATTAGTTGAAGATGCTATAGCATTTCTATCTGGCAAATCAAAAATAATCCAAAAAAAATTATCTCTCGAAATGGAAAAAAGTAGTAAAAAAATGGATTATGAAAAAGCTGCAATTTTTAGAGATAGGATAAAGGCACTAACTCAAATCCAATCTTCACAGAAAATAAGTTCTACAAACTTAAATAATGCTGACGTAATATCTATATATCAAGAAGCTTCAAAAAGTTGCATTCAAGTATTTTTTTATAGATCTAAACAGAACTGGGGAAATCAATCTTTTTTCCCTAGACATGATGAGACTCATTCTGCTGAAGAAGTATTAACCTCATTTATTTCGCAGTTTTATGAAAATAAAAATGCACCAAGTGAAATTTTAATAAATAAAAAAATTAATGATCTAGATTTAATTAAATCAGCTCTTGAAAAAAAAGAAAAAAAAATAATTTCAATTAAAGTTGCTAGTAATGGTAACACTTTAAAAATTTCACAAATGGCTGAAAAAAATGCGCGAGAAGCCCTAACAAGAAGAATTTTTGAGTCTGAAACAAATATTAAACTTTTAAATCAACTGGCAGAAAAATTTAAACTAAACATTTTTCCAAGAATAATTGAAGTTTATGACAATAGTCATATTAGTGGAGCACATTCTGTAGGTGCTTTTATTTCATTTGGAACTGAAGGTTTTGTTAAAAAGAGATATAGAAAATTTAATATTAAAAATACTAATATTAAAAATGGAGACGATTATGGAATGTTAAAAGAAGTTTTAGAAAGAAGATTTTCAAAAATTGTTCAAAATAAAAAGTTAATTGATGTAGTAATACCTGATTTAATACTTGTTGATGGCGGAAAAGGACAGTACTCAATTAGCAGAAAGGTTTTAGATGATTATGGTTTTCATGATATCCCGATAATAGCAATTGCAAAAGGTAGAAATAGAAATCAGGGTGATGAAACCTTTATTCATAAATTAGTCAATTTTAAACTAAATAAAAGAGAACCCTTATTATTTTTTCTCCAAAGACTAAGAGATGAAGCTCATAGATTTGCTGTCAGCAGCCATAGAATAAAAAGAAAAAAAAGTCTATCAAAATCATTATTAGATGAAATAAATGGCATAGGGAGAACAAGAAAAAGAGCTTTGCTAAATTATTTTGGTTCTGCTAAAGCTGTTGAATCGGCTAGTTTAGAAGACTTAAAAAATGTAGATGGAATTGAGTCCTCTGTAGCAAGAAAAATACATGATTTTTTTCACGACTAATATAAAAATATGAAATTACAAATTCCAAACACCCTGACAATTGGAAGAATAATCTTAGTTCCAATCTTTGTGATAGCTTTCTATCTTCCTGGTATTTGGGGAGACCTAATACCTTTTTTTATATTTTTATTAGCTAGTTTTACTGATTTTTTAGATGGCTTGTTAGCAAGATTATATAAAGAAGAGTCAAAGCTAGGAGAACTATTAGATCCTATCGCCGATAAAATAATTGTAGCAGCAGCATTAGTATTACTTGTAATGAATGAAACTATTAGAAATTATGAAGTTATTGCAGCAATTATTATCCTTACAAGAGAAATTTTAATTTCTGGATTAAGAGAATTTTTAGCAAAATCTCAAATTTCTATGCCAGTATCTGGTTTAGCAAAATTTAAAACATTTATTCAAATGTTTGCTATTGCAATCTTGTTGACTGGAGAAAGTGGTAATAAAATTTTTAATTTTCAAGACTATAATGCTCATAGTATTGGAATAATTCTTTTATGGCTCTCTGCTTTTTTAACACTTTATACAGGTTATGATTACGTAAAAAAAGGAATTGATCACGCAATTGATTAATAAAATCATAGATTTATATCTTTTTTGTTACTAAATCATGATAGCTTTCAGATAAATCTTTAATCACGTCACAAACAGTAAATTTATATTTATCTATTTGAGAAACTGGTGTAACTTCTGCCGCTGTACCTGTTAAAAAACAGCCTGTAAATTTATTAAGCTCCTCAGGTTTAATTTTTCTTTCAATAATTTTAATATTTTTTTTCTTGGCAATTTCAATAATACTTCTTCTAGTAATTCCATCTAAAAATGAATCCGGAACTGGCGTATGCAACTCTCCCTCTTTATTTTTAAAAAATACATTAGCTCCAGTTGCTTCCGCGATATTATCTTGATAATCAAGCATCAATGAATCTGTAAAACCTTCCCTTTCTGCTTCATGTTTTGAAAGCGTACAAATCATATACAAACCTGAGGCCTTGGTATCCCAAGGAATAGTGTTTGGAGCTGGCCTTCTCCATTTAGAAATATTTAATCTAATTCCTTTTAGTTTCAAGTTTGGATCAAAGTATGATCCCCATTCCCATGCTGCAACAGCTACATGAATTTTTGTTTGTTGGGCTGAAATTGCCATCATTTCACTTCCTCTCCAAACAACTGGCCTTACATAGCCATTTTTTACTTTTTGAACAGCAACTATATCTTTGCATGATTTGTTTATAGAATCTTCACTAAATGGAATTTTGATGCCAAGTCTAGAAGCAGAATAAAATAATCTTTTCGTATGTTCTTCTAATTTAAATATTTTGCCGTCATAAACTCTTTCACCTTCAAAAACACAACTAGCATAATGTAATCCATGATTTAATATATGAATTTTTACATCAGGCCAATTTATTAGCTTTCCATTAAACCAAATTTTTCCCGTTCTTTTATCAAAAGGTATAGGTTCCATAAAATTTTTTGTCTTAATTGATTTATTTAGTTCAAAAAACTATCTATCTTAGGTAGATATGTCAATATGACTGACCCAAAATAAATTATGAAAAATTTACTATACCTAAAAGATGATCAGATCAAAGATTTTATTGAGCAAATATTTTATGCTTATAAGGAAATTTATTCTGACCCAAAAAAAATTTTGAAAAAAAATTCTTTTGGCAATGCTCATTATCGAGCCATTTACTTAATTGAAAGACATGAAGGAATAAGCATATCTGAACTTCTAAGTAAACTAAAAATTACTAAACAAAGTTTAAATAGGGTTTTAAAAGATTTAATAAAAAATAATACTATTAATGTAAAAAAAGGGGATGTAGACTCTAGAAAAAGATTCATTTTTCTTAATGAAAAAGGAAAAAAAATTTTTGATGAAATTTTTTTAGAACAAAAAAAAAGAATTTATAGGGCTTTAAAAAACTCAGATTCTGACTCAGTAATTAAGTTCAAAAATGTTTTAAATAAAATTATAAATGAATAAAAATACACCTCATATACTTGTGGTTGATGACGATAACAGAATAAGAGAGTTGGTAAAACAATATCTTGAAGAAAATAATTTTTTAGTTACTACAGCAAAAGATTCTCAAGATGCTCAAGAAAAAATGAAAATAATAGAATTTAATATAATTATCCTAGATATTATGATGCCAGGAGAAAGTGGTCTTTCTTTAACAAAGAAAATTAAAAGTAACAGTGGTATACCTATTATACTTTTAACTGCAAGAGGTGAAGCTGAAGAAAGAATTAAAGGGTTGGAATTGGGCGCAGATGATTATTTGGGAAAACCATTTGAACCAAAAGAATTATTACTAAGAATAAAAAATATTTTAGATAAAACAATTAAACCAAGTCTTCAAAAAGAAATTTTTATTGGAAAAGCTTTAATTAACTTGAAAAAGCTCAATATAAAAATTAATAATCAAATTAAAAAAATAAATCCACAAGAACAAAAGATTTTGGAAAAGATGTTAGAATCACCTGGTAAAATTTTTTCAAGAGAAGATATAGGCAAAATAATATCCTTATCTAAAGAAAGAACAATAGATGTAATGATAACAAGATTGAGAAAAAAAATTGAATTAAATCCAAAAAACCCAAAACATTTACAAACAATAAGAGGATCTGGTTATGTTCTATGGATTAAATAGTTTTATTAAAAAAATTTTACCAAAGAGACTTTTTTACAGATCTCTTTTAATAGTAGCTTTACCGATAATATTATTGCAAATAATTATTACAGTAGTTTTTTTTGACAGCTTATGGATAAAAGCAAATAAAGGTATGACAAGATCTTTGGTGGGTGAAGTTCAAACTTTAATAGATGTATACAGTGCTGATGATGATGATGATGAAAGTAAAAATAACATTATCAGTTTTTATAATAAAAATTTTGATTTTATAGTTTCTGTAATTGAGGAACAGTCACTCCCTAATGAAAGATTAGAAAGGTGGTATAGTCCTATAGATAGATCTTTAAGAAGGGAATTAAAGCCGATTTTTTTCAATTTATATTGGTTTGACACTACGTCTTACAAAGATTTAGTTGAGCTAAGAATTGAGTACAAAGACGGTTTTTTTCAAATATTTGTTCCAAAAAATAAAATAGCTCCTTCTTCAGCTAGAATTTTTGCTTTATGGATTACTTTACCTGGTTTCTTTTTAATTTTGATCGCTATAATTTTTTTAAAAAATCAAACAAAACCTATTGTAAATTTAGCTAAAGCTGCAGAAAAGTTTGGTAAAGGAGAATTTGTTAAAGAGTTTAGACCATCTGGAGCACAGGAAATAAGAAGAGCTGCGTATGAGTTCGATAGAATGAGAAAAAGAATTTCAATCCATTTAAACCAAAGATCTGAAATGTTATCTGGAATTAGCCATGATATTAGAACTCCTCTTACTAGACTTAAATTACAATTAGCTTTTTTAAAAGAAAAAGATATTGCAAAAAAAATGGGTGAAGATATTGAGGAAATGGAGAAAATGCTGAACGAATATTTAGAATTTTCTAGTCAACAAAAAAAAGAGCCAACATCTTTAGTTAGTATAAATTATCTTATTAAAGATTTGACAAAAAAATATTCAGCAGAACAAATTAATTTATTTATAGAAAATGATTTTCAGATTTATTTACGTCAAAACGCAATTAAAAGATGTCTTGCTAACTTGATAGATAATGCGCTTGCCTATGGCAAAAAAGCTAGAATCACAACAAAAAAAACTATGAATAATTTAATAATTCTAGTTGATGATGATGGGCCTGGAATTCCAGAAAATGAATATTTAAATGTATTAAAACCCTTCTATAGAATAGACAAGAGTAGAGGTCAAAATAAGTCAGGAGTTGGTTTGGGGCTTTCGATCACCAATGATATAATACGTTCTCATGGTGGAACAATTTCTTTTGAAAAAAGTCCATCAAGTGGTTTGAGAGTTAAAGTCTCTTTGCCTTTTTGACTTTTTTCTATTAATTTTAACGTATTTTAAATTTATCGTTTAATAATTTTTTTGATAATGATTGTTCATAATTTTGACCCTGTATTAGTTGATTTAGGATTCTTACAAATCAGATGGTATTCTATTGCTTATATAGGAGGAATAATTTTAGGTTGGGTTTATGCTAATAAAATAATAACTAGAATAAATTATAAAAATAATAAATCTTTAACGGTAACTAAAAAAAAATTTGAAGATTTGATAATATATTTAGTTATTGGAATTATTTTAGGAGGAAGACTAGGATATATACTCTTTTACAATCTAGATTATTATACACAAAATTTTTTAGAAATTTTTAAATTATGGAATGGAGGTATGTCTTTTCATGGAGGTTTAGTAGGAGTAATAATTGCTACATTTATATTTGCCAAAAACCATAAAACTTATTTTTTTGAACTAACTGATATTATTTGTTGTGTAGCACCAATTGGAATATTTTTAGGAAGAATAGCAAATTTTATAAATGGAGAACTATATGGCAAAACTTCCACATTACCTTGGGCAGTAATTTTTCCAAATGCTGGGAGTATAGCAAGGCACCCATCTCAGATTTATGAGGCTTTTTTAGAAGGTTTAATTCTTTTTATATTAATCAACTTTTTAGCAATTAAAAAAGAGATGTTAGAAAAACATGGTTATATTTCAGGTCTATTTTTAATTCTTTACTCTATTTTAAGAATCGTATCAGAAAATTTCAGAGAACCAGATAAACAACTGGGATATTTATTTAATTATATTTCGATGGGAATAATTCTAAGTATAATAACTTTTTTTTCAGGCTGTATAATAATATTTTTAATAAAAAGAAATGAACAAAATAATTAAAATTTTAAAAAAAAAAAAATTGATGCCTCTTGATCAATTTATAAATATTTCCTTATACGATAATAAATTTGGATATTATATGAAAAACAATCCGTTTGGTTCAAAAGGTGATTTTATTACTTCACCACTTGTCTCAAATTTATTTAGTGAAATGTTGGCAATATGGTGTATTTCATTCTGGGAATATTTAGGAAAGCCAAAAAAAATATTACTGGTGGAACTGGGTCCAGGAGATGGTTCGCTATGTAAAGATTTAATTAGAAGTTTTAAAAGATTTAAAAATTTTTATAACTGCTTAAATATAAATTTACTAGAAATTAGTTCAAAATTAAAATCAATTCAAAAAAAAAAAATTAATAATAAAAAAGTAAAATGGATACAAAATATTAATAGTATAAATTCTGGACCAATTATTTTTATAGGTAACGAATTTTTTGACTCTCTACCAATAAAACATATATATATAAAAAAAAATAATTTTTATGAAAAATGTATCTTATGGTCAAAAAATGACCAAAAAATTATGACCATGTATAAACCGGCAAAAAAAAAATTAATAAATAAAATTAAAAAGATAAATTTACATACTTATGGAAAATTAATTGAATATCCAATAAAAACTATAGAATACTTGGAGACAATAACTAAAAAAATAAAAAAATATAATGGTGGTTTGCTTACATTTGATTACGGTTATTCTAAATCAAAAACCAAGGATACTTTGCAGTCTGTAAAAAAACATCACTATACTAATGTTTTTAGTAACCCTGGTAAAGCGGATATAACTTCACAAATTAATTTTGAAATTTTTAAAAGTATATTCAAAGAAAAAAATTTACGAGTAGAAAAAGTTATAACACAAAGCGAATTTCTTCAAAAAATGGGAATTTTAGAAAGAGCTGAAATATTATCTAAAAAAATGAATTTTAAAGAAAAAACTAATATGTTTTTTAGAATTCAAAAATTACTTCACCCTAAGAAGATGGGTAGTTTATTTAAAGTAATGTTTGCTCAGAAAAAAAATAACAAATTTTCTTTAGGTTTTTAAAAATGTTTTTTTCAAAAAAATTGTTAAAATTTGTGAATATAAAACATTGTTTTTTTTCTAGAAAAAATGGTTTTTCAAAAGGTGAATATAAAAGCTTAAACTGTGGACTAGGGTCAAATGATAAAAAAGTAAATGTACTAAAAAACTTAAACCTTGTAAGTAAAAAAATTGGCTGTAAAAAAAAATTATTAATTACTTTAAAACAAAGTCATAGTAATAAAGTAATATATTTTAAAGATAAAAAATCTATAAAAAAAAGATTCTTAGCTGATGCAATAATTACAGGTGTTAGAAACATAGCTATAGGTATTCTAACAGCTGATTGTGTTCCAATTTTATTTTATGATCCTGTAAATAAAATAATTGGTTGCGTGCACGCTGGTTGGAAAGGTGCTGTAAATGGAATTATAAAAAATACTGTTAAAGAATTTAATAAATTAAATTCTAAAAATCGAGATTTAATTGTTGCTATAGGACCGTGTATCGGTAAAAATAATTATGAAGTAAAAAATGATTTTTATAAAAATTTTTTATTAAAAAATAAGAAAAATAAGAAGTTCTTTAAATATAAAAATAATAGAATTTATTTTGACTTAAGAGGTTTTGTAAATAAACAATTATTAGACTTAAACGTCAAAAATATAGAAAATATAGATAAAGATACATATTCAAATCCTGATTCTTTTTTTAGCTATAGGAGATCATGCCATAAAGGAGAAAAAGAATATGGTAGATGTATATCGGTCATATTAATGACTTAATTAAATGTTAAATATAATTGAAATGTTTGTTTAAAGTTGTATAAACAACTTATCATATGAAAGTTCTTGCTGGTACAAGTAATGTTAAACTATGCAAAGACATAGCAAAAAATCTCAAGCTAAAACTAGTTAATACAAACATCAAAAGATTTGCTGACGACGAAATATACGTTGAGATAAACGAAAATATTCGTGGTAATACTATATTTGTAATCCAGTCAACTTCAAATCCTGCTAATGATAATTTAATGGAATTATTAATTTGTATTGATGCTTTAAAAAGATCATCTGCAAAAAATATTACTGCCGTGATTCCATATTTTGGTTACGCAAGGCAAGATAGAAAAGTTGTTCCAAGAACAGCAATTTCAGCAAAATTAGTTTCTGACTTAATAACTAACGCAGGAGCAAATAGAATTTTGAGCGTAGATTTACACGCTGGGCAAATTCAAGGTTTTTTTAATATTCCTGTAGATAATTTATTTGCCACTCCTATATTTGCAAGACATATAAAGAAAAAAGTAAAATTAAATAATTTGATCTGTGTTGCGCCTGACGTGGGTGGAGTTGAAAGAACAAGAGCTCTCAGCAGAAGATTAAATACAGGAATAGCCATTATAGATAAAAGAAGACCCACCCCTGGAAAATCAGAAGTTATGAACATTATTGGTAATGTAAAAAATAAAAACTGTGTAATTATAGATGATATAATAGATTCGGGTGGTACAATCGTTAATGCAGCAAAAGCATTAAAAGAAAAAGGTGCTAAAGATATTTATGTTTATATAACACATGCTGTATTAAGTGGTGAAGCAGCTAAGAAAATAGAAAAATCAGCAATAAAAAAACTAATCATTACAGATACA
>MDSV01004503.1_pt1 | contig 11783 bp, 3 predicted proteins | sample 810851 | NCBI WGS metagenome assembly MDSV01 (sample SAMN05326640, study PRJNA326480) | marine metagenome | isolation source: seawater | place: Atlantic Ocean: North East | collected 2012 | reverse complement strand
TTTCAAGGCAGAAAAAATTTGACTTCATTTACAAGCAGTGTTCCAAAGTTAAAAGATGTGGCACTTGCAATCCAGACGGCTGTGGGGCGAAACAGCCCAATAAGATCACAAAAGAAAATATTGGACGAATTGTCATGGAATGGAAAAATGATGAAAAAACTGCATCCGCAGAAGCAACCGACCAAGATGTGAAAAAAGTTATATTCTTCGCAGAAGATGTATTAAACATATTCAAACGCATCACTGATTCCACGGCAAATATCCTTGGTTTCCCTACGGATTTAAACCGACCTGAAGCTCTGTTATGCACATGCTTCCCCGTTCCGCCGCCTGCTGTTCGACCGAGTGTATTTCCAAACGATACAGGGCAAAGATGCGAAGATGACTTGACACACAAGCTATGTGACATAATCAAAACTAACAACACTTTAAAGCAAAAAATTGCCAAAAATCCGGAAAACAAGGATATCATTGATTACTGGGTGTCACTAGTTCAATATCACGTCTCAACTTTTGTTGATAATCAGTTACCAGGGGTCCCCCCCGCTAAGCAACGCACCGGTAGACCGTTGCGTTCCGTGACGGAAAGGCTCAAGTCGAAGGAAGGAAGAATCCGAGGAAATCTTATGGGTAAACGCGTTGATTTCTCCGCACGAAGTGTAATCACACCCGATCCTAACATAAGCATCGATGAAGTTGGCGTTCCAGTCAAAATTGCTATGAATCTCACATTTCCAGAAACTGTGAATCAATTCAACAAAGATACTCTTTTGAAATATGTTGTGAATGGGCCAAACAAGTATCCTGGCGCAAAATACATCAAGAAAGTTGGAGCGGAATATCGCACCGTACGAATAAACGATAACAATTCTATGGATATGAAGCTTGTGGTCGGCGACATTGTAGAACGACATCTGAGGGATGGCGATTATGTGTTATTCAATCGACAGCCGTCTCTGCATAAGATGTCTATGATGGCTCACAGGGTTCGTGTCATGGAATACGACACATTTCGTCTCAATGTTTGCTGCACACCAAGCTATAATGCTGATTATGACGGAGACGAGATGAATATGCATGTCCCGCAGTCATTACAAACTGAGAACGAGCTCAAGCAGCTAGCTTCTGTGTCAACACAGATCATTTCTCCAAAAGACTCATCACCTATCATTTCAGTCGTGCAAGATATCGCTCTTGGAATTTACAAAATGACTGAGAATGATGTGCAGCTCAATGAAAAACAGGTTATGAATATCTTGGCGAACAGTTCTAAATTCACGGGAGACCTCCCCACCTCGTTGTCAACAAATGTTTATGATGGGAAAGGTATTTTGTCGTCCATATTTCCCCCGACTATGAGCACAAGAGTTGGAGAAGCCGTTATCAAAAAGGGGATAATCACTAAAGACTCCGGAAGGCTCAGCAAAAAAACTTATCAAGACATGACAAATGGCATTGTACACTCAACCTTGAATGATCACGGTAAAGAAGTGACAAGATCCCTCTTCGATAATACACAGAGGCTTATTTGCGACTGGCTCGTTTACAATGGGTTCAGTGTAGGTGTTTCAGATCTCATGCTTAATTCCTCTACCAAAGAGGTTATTTCGAATGCATTGGATGGTATTGAAACTGATGTTGCAGAATTCACGAACAAAATCTATGCAGGAGAACTCAATAACACACTCATGATGAATAACAGTGAATTCATCGAGATGGAAATGCAAAAAATGATGAGTTCCAACAATAAAAAGGTCGAGGTGGCGGTGTACAGTGACCCAAACATAACATCAAAAGATAATCGAATGCTCAGCATGGTGAATTCACGAAGCAAGGGAAATGTCATTAACGTTCTCCAAATGATGGGAGCAGTCGGACAATGCAGTGTTGAAGGTAAACGAATCAGTTATGGATTCGACGATCGCACTCTTCCACATTATCAAAAATACGACGACGGTCCAGAGGCCAGAGGATTTGTCAAGCATTCCTTCATCGATGGCCTTAATCCTCAAGAATTTTTCTTTCACGCAATGGGTGGACGAGAAGGTTTGATCGATACAGCCGTTAAGACGTCCGAAACCGGATATTTGCAAAGGAAACTAGTAAAAGCAATGGAAGACGCCAAGGTCCATTTCGACCTGAGTGTGCGCAACGCAAACAGTCAAATTGTGCAATTCGTCTACGGTGACGATGGCATGGATGCATGCAAACTTGAAAAGCAGCATTTAAGCTATCTCAAATTTGGCACTACAATAAATGATATCAAGGATCAGTTCTTCGTGGAAACTGTACAAAAATTCAAAGGACACGTAGACGAACCAACGATGAAATCCATGCGCACAGCAAAAGAGCGCCCAAGACTCAATAAACTACTTCATGATTACTTTGAACAAATCATCGAGGACAGGCACTTTGTCATTTCAAAAATATTGAAATGGAAGTCAGATGAAAGCATTATCTATCCGATTGCTTTTGATCGGTTGATTAAAAATACGGTTTGCATTTTCGCACTGGACGAAATTGCTCTACCCTCTGATCTATCAATTGATTACGTGTTCAAGGAGATGGAAATGCTATATAAATTGAAGGTCGGGGTGTCAGAATCTCATGAGGTTTTCCGGATTCTTGTGAGACATTTCCTGAATCCTAAAAAGTTAATCATGGAACATAATTTCACAAAAGAAGCTTTCGACTATTTGTGTATGGCAATCAAGCAAATATTTTACAAGTCACTGGTCAATCCAAGCGAACTTGTCGGAGTTGTCTCGGCACAGAGTATCGGTGAGCCGACCACGCAGCTCACACTAAATACGTTCCATCTCTCCGGAGTAGCCTCTGCATCAAAGGCGGTAAGGGGTGTTCCAAGGATCAAAGAGCTTTTGAGTATATCAAAGAATATCAAGTCCCCATCGCTCAGCATTCACTTGAACGATGATTATGCATATGACATGGAAAAGGCGGGCGAAGCTAAATCTAACATTCAGACGACATACCTTACAAACTTCATTGAAAGTATGGAAATTTCTTACGAGGGAAACAATACAAATTCGGACAGTGCATTCATTGAAGCATTCGACAAGTATTCTGTCATTGAAACATCGATCGCGTGTGATAATGATGCACCTGCTGCACCGGCCTGGGTCCTCAGGATAGTAATAGACCCGACGAAGATGATCGAGTTCACAACGGACGACATCTACAGAGCATTTGTCAGTACGTACAACGAGCGTCTGAAGTGTGTACACAGCGATGACAACTCGTCAAAAATCATATTCCGAATCAATCTCATTCCGGAAAAAACAGAAGATATCATCACCGACATGAAGGCTCTTGAACAAGAATTCCTGCAACTGAAGATAAACGGTGTGAACGGGATAAATAATGTATCCACTCAAACAGGTCACGTGAACATGTGCATCAATCCAAAAACTAAAAAACTCGAGCAAATCGTTCGAAATCCTGATCTCCTCGATGAGAAGTCAATCTGCGTCGATATCGACGATGGGGAAGGTCAGAATGACGAGGATAAATCAAATTCAAAGTATTACACATTGGAAACAGAAGGTACTAACTTACGAGACGTACTGGGAAGCAAATACGTAAACTCTTGCAAAACCATATCGAACGATGTGCACGAGATCTTCCAATTGCTTGGAATCGAAGCTGCAAGACAAGCTTTGTTCAACGAAATTGACGACATATTCAAAGAAGCTGGCAATGTCAATCAAAGGCACATAGGACTTTTGGTAGACACGATGACATGTAGAGGGTCGTTGCTCTCGATTGACAGGCATGGTATAAACAGGTCAGATATTGGACCATTGGCTAAGTGCTCCTTTGAAGAAACGAGTGACATATTGATTAAATCAGGAGTATTCGGAGATTTCGATCGAATGCAAGGCGTCGCCGCTAATGTACTCGTTGGGCAGATTCCCAAATGTGGTACGGGAGACAGTGACATTATCATCGATCATTCGATAATCAGTAAATGCACGCCATCTCCAATGACGGATAAACAAACCTTAAACGACGCTTGTAACAAATTAGATGATCTGTCATTGTCCATTGACGACGACGAATGCATGGGTGAGATTCAAGATGATGAGGAAGATATGTTTGACGTTGACGTCAAGGTCGTCTAATAAAAAATATCATGTTATTTTAAGTATGAAGTTGAAATATGAACTCATTATAATCATAGCTTGTGTAATACCTCTAATCATCTTCCATAAAATCAATGCTAAGGTGAATCTCATCTATTACGTCTATAAAAAAAATAGATTCGTCTACTTTACCATGAAGACTTTGATTGCCATCCTGTCAATCGTCGCGTTGATGTACATGAAAGAATATGTACAGAAATTAACTTAAAAAATTAAAATATACTTTTTATTAATTAAATGTGCGGAATATTGTTTGTGCATTCAACAAATCTTCAAGAAATCGATACCGATGCGGTGAAAGGAATATTGAAAACAAGAGGCCCTGATGCGCAGAGGCATGTTACGATCAATAGTAACGCACTCTTCGAGTTTAATCGTCTGAAAATAAAAGATTCATCTGACCATGCCATGCAACCCTTTCAAGACGAGTCCACATGGTCGGTATGCAACGGAGAAATATTCAATTGGGAAGCTTTAATTGAAAAGTTCGATTTAAAATTGAAAACCAGGTGTGATTGCGAAGTAATCATTTCCTTATTCAAGCTTTTCTTGATCGATGGATTATCTCCCACTTCTGCAACACGAAAAATTTGCGAAGAACTCGACGGCGAATTCGCGTTTATAATTTATCATCAAGACGAGGACCTAGAGTTCGTCATAGCCGCGCGAGATCCGTACGGAGTGAGACCACTTTTTCGCGGGGAGCTCAAAGACAGCTCTGGAACATGCTTCGCTTCAGAGATGAAAGGTATACATGATATATGTTCAACAATAGAACAATTTCAACCGGGAAGTTTCCTGGTCAACATTCACTCCAATGGAACGGGGTTTCGAACCGACTCGTACATGTATCGCGAACCTTTTCCCACTACATCCACGATACTTGATGAAGAAGCAGCACTTCAGGCGATAAATTCGTCTTTAAAGGCTGCGGTTAAAAAGCGACTGATGTCCGATAGGGAGATTTGTTGTCTCTTATCTGGTGGGCTTGACAGCAGCCTCATCGCCGGATTGGTTTCAAAGCATTTTGAGCCAGGGAGTTTGAAAACATATTCAATCGGGCTGACGGGATCACCCGATCTTCATCACGCAAAAATCGTCGCAGATCACATTAAATCAAATCACACAACAATCGAGCTATCAGAGGAAGAATTTCTCAACGCGATCGATACCGTGATATACACCATCGAAAGCTACGACACAACTTCGGTCAGAGCTAGCGTCGGCAATTATCTCGTATCCAAGTACATCCGAGCAAATAGCAACTGTAAAGTGGTCTTTAACGGAGATTACGCTGATGAAGTATGTGGGGGATATAAATATTTCTCGCGATGCGATGATGAAACAGATTTCCACAATGAATGCGTCAGACTCACGAGTGATATTCACTACTTCGACAGCCTCCGAAGCGATAGGTGCATATCGTCAAACGGACTCGAAGGCAGAGTACCATTCGCGGATAAAGACTTCGTGCGTACATATTTATCAATCACTCCTAAGCTGAGGATGAGCAATAAACGCATCGAAAAGTTTCTTCTACGAAAAGCGTTCGATCACGAAGATTTGATCCCGGCAGAGGTTCTGTGGAGAAAAAAAGAAGCTTTCAGCGACGGGGTCAGCACCATCGAAAATTCATGGCACAACATCATAAAAGCCCACGCAGATCAAAATTTATCTGATGTTGATCATCTAAAAATGAAAAAAGACACAGTCAATCCCGCTATTTCAAAGGAAACCGCGCTGTACAAAACCATGTTCAAAAAATATTATGATTTCGATGAAATTCTACCGTACTATTGGCTACCGAGATTCTGTGGAGAGATGAACGGAGAGCCATCCGCTAGAGAGCTATAATTTTTTTCTAATTCTATTTATCTATTTTTTACGCGCTGTCCGCCACCACGTTACCGAACTTAGCAATCGTCTTGAAGTCTCCCGCAGAGTCGATTTTGTTATCAGATTTGGAATTGAGCTTGACCAACTCTAACTGTTGATTAGCGTTGATCCTGAATGCGAAAGACACGAACTCGGAGTCATCGTTTTCTGTGTGTTGCGTAATCCTGAGCTGACCACCCTTGAACTCCCAGAAGGGCTCCAGATGTTTCTTACTGTCGTCCTTAGAGGTCATCGCCAAGTTTGATGTACCGTCGGAGTTGGCCTCCCCGGGAACCCTCCACATGAGGGATTTCTCCCATTGCACGTTGCTGGCCTCAGCAGCTTTAGCAGCCGGGGTATCGAACATACCAGGGACGCCGCTGACCGTAAGACCGGACTCGTGCATGTCGATTTCCGCGGTGTTATAGTTAGAACCCGTGTATGAGTACGAGCCGTCGGCGTTACTCATCACTTCACTAGAAGACGAAGCACCGAGAACGATCGATTTATCCTCGACGTAGAGTTCTGTGATGTTCGTCGCCGACTGGTTGATTTGACCCATGATGTCTAAATCACCGTGGATTGTCACGTTCTCGTAGAACATGTCGAGAGATCCCGCCGCTTGACCCTGACCGCCGCCGTTGTAATGATCGTAATGACCAAGGTAAGAGGCCAGGACTGTCTCGGCGTAGAGATTCTTACCAGCCTTGACTTTGACGTTGTTAGAGCAACCCAATTCACCCAGGATGCTAGTTGTTGTCTCGTTAGTTGTATTCAAGATGACATTATTGGCACACGTAACTTCTTTATTGAATTTTGCGTCTTTGCCAACAGAGAGTGTGTTATTAATTTGCACGTTGGACTTCATCGTCACACTGCCTTCCAACATCGTTGTACCCCCGACAGACAACATACCGTCGTTTGTGCCGGGTGTCTTATGGATCCTTAGAGCATCGTTGCTCATCGACATGAGCTTCACGGCGTCTGCGTAGAATGAGAGAGTATCGTCATCGACGCCAACTCCCGCCTCGGCGCTTATGTATGTATCCGCGTCACCGTCTTGCATGCCGCCGATGGGCTTCCACGCTCGTCCGTCGTTGGCACCCTGGAGACCCATGTGAATCTGTCGCTGCTCGTCGTAAATTATGGAACCGATGTTGCTGTAATCGTTCATAAAATCGTAGCTGGTGTAGTCGGCGTGTTGGGCGACTTGCATGAGGCCTGCATTCTTAGTAGGCATGCGAATTTCTTTCTCGAAATGGGCGGATTTCGTCACGGATAAAATACCGCCCAATTTAGTAGCACCATAAGCAAGGACATCAGCGTTGAATTTGACATCATCCATTACGGAGAGCTTGCCAGTGATTTTAACATCATTTTGGAAACCTGCTAAACCCGTAACGGAGAGGGCGGAGTTCATCTTCACAGACGCAGAGTTAGTGTTGTGTTCCAAGTTGAAATCGAAGTTGCTATTGGTCAATATAAGTTTAGGTTGGTTAGAATCCCCCGCGAACATGCTGATAGTGTCGTTGTCATTACCATTTTCGTCCATCGCCCGGATGAACGTATCGCCATCGAAATCATTCACACCTTTGTAGCCACCGAGAGGAATCCAAACGTTATCCACGTCGGGATCGCCGGTGTTGCCTTTTCTGGCGAGGCCCTGGAATTGCTTCGCTTCTTCGTTGTAATAGATCAGACCCTGCATGCTCCCATTGACAGGTCGAGTGTCGTTACTGCCCTTAGGAACCTGCATTTTGGGGCCTTGCACGATTAGGTTCGAACTTAACGTGGCAACCCCGTCGACAGACAAGTAACCTCTTATGTCAGCAAAGTTTCCAACGGACAAATAATGTCCAGTTGTGAGGTGTGAATCAACAGCGAGAGTGCTGTCTATTTTAACCGCGGATTCCACGGAGAGAGTACCTTTGATTCGAGTGGCGCCTATAATGTCTGTCTCCCCTTTCACGGAGAGAGTTTTGTCGATTCGAGCGGCCCCAACGATGTCTGTATTCCCTTTCACGGAGAGAGTTTTGTCGATTCGAGCGGCCCCAACGATGTCTGTGTTACCCGTCACAGACAGAGTGGAACCGAGTTTGGCGGCGCCCACGATGTCAGACGAGCCTTCAACAGATAAGGCGCCCGTAACATAGGCCGACGCGGAAACGTCGACGGGGTAACCGTAGTCAATCGCAGCACTGGCCTCCTCAAGAACGAAATCACCATTGTTAACCGCCATTGAAAACGTGTAAGACTCAGATGAAGTATCGTCACAGAAAAACTTGGAAGCGTACCCAACATTATATTGATGGTAACTGGACACGGCATTCTCCGGCATATCGACCCAATTCTGGCCATCGTGCGCAGCAGTTAACGTTCCGTCGAAGTAATAGTCCGCGGATGAAGCTCCCGTAGAGGTCTCGGTATATGTGCCGACAAAAAAATCTCTGGCATTATCTGCTTCATCGAGATCCATCTTGTCCTTCGTCAATATGAAAGAAGCGTGGCCTCCTGCAGATCCGACATCTCCTCTGTAGATACCAATTGTGAGTTCTTGAGCATTGATATCTGTACACTGGTATGTACCCTTAATACGGATTCTCAATCCGGAGTATGAAGAATTTAGGCGAACCTTGGTATCGTCCAAATCGTCAAATGTGTCGAACGTATCAAGTTCCGCAGCATTACCTCCAACTGCAGGACCAGAGATTGTTTGTGCACTGGCGCTTTGGGCTACGGTGCCGTTACCCGCTGTAGCCCCAGCACCTCCACCAATGTAGGTGTCTCCAGAGACAGAGAGCGTGGACCCGAGCACGGTGCTTGATTCAACATTGAGGGTAGATTCAATTTCGGTAGCGCTAGAGAGAGTAGTAGTTCCACCAATGGAGAGCTTCGCCTCGCCGAAAATAGTGCTTGCAACGGAAAGGTTCGAGCTCGCGAAAACAGGGCCCCCAACGGAAATGTTAGAGTGCAGTGTAATGTCGCCGAGAAGTTCTGTCTCGGCTGCGACGGAGAGGGTGGAGCCGAGTCGGGTGAAACCTTCAATGTCGGCGCCCGTTGTAACGCTCAGATTAGAAGCGACTCGAACGACGCCTTCAAAGTTTGCGGCCTCCATTTCTCCTTCAGAATTCATGCGTCCATAGACGGAGAGTACCGAGTTTGACAAAATCGCATCGCCTTCAACTAACAACCCGTTGCCCACAGAGAGGCCACCGCCGACGACAACTTCGTGGTCCCAACGCACAGGGTAATCGTCGACTACTTCGTCGGACCAACCAAGGAAGATTGATGAGCCACCGACAGAGAGGTTAGAACCGATCGTCGTGTCAAGGCCAATTGTAACGTTGCTTCTTATTTCTGCGTCGGTGCCAACATATGCGGCTTCACCGACGGAGAGGTTGGAACCGATTTCAGCGGATTTCTCGAAGTTGGTTTCCAGGCGTACGGAAAGTTTGTCACCTACCAAGAGGTCACCCCCGGTGACAGTTTCGTTACTTTCGCTCGCGAGCAATACTGCACCACCGACAGATAGTGTTTCTTTAACAACCAAATTGTTGGACATCAGGACGTCATTAAGTACGGAGAGTTTAGACCCGATTCTGACTTCATTTTCAAAACCGGCTTGGTTAGTAACACTCAGAGTACCGTCCAACTCTGTTTTGCCCAAAATCTTGACATCATTTTTAACCGAAAGATTACTGTTTATCTCAACTTTGCCATAAATCCCCACATCTCCTTTCACGGAGAGAGAGTCGCTGTAGAACACTTCCCCTTTCACGGAGAGAGTTTTGTCGATTTGAACGGCCCCAACGATGTCTGTATCCACTCCAACTGAGAGATTCCCCGATACCTTGGTATGATCGGTTGTGGTTTCACCGAGGGCTGTGAGTCCTTTGACAGAGAGGGTACTCTCCATCTGCGTGGCTTGTTTGACATCAAGCGTGCCCAGTAGTAAGGTATTGCTTTCGACTTCAACGTCGTTCAAGAATGTCGCCTTTCCGACGACATCGAGGGTGGAGTTCAGGTTTGTCGCATTTTCGACTATAAGCGAGTTACTGAGTACAGTTGCGCCTACGATAGTAGCGCCCTCGCCCACGGAGAGGGTTTTGTTCATTTGAACGGTTTTCTCGAAGTTAGCATCTTTCATGACGGACAGGGTTTCTTTGATTCGAACGGCGCCCGCGATGTCAGTGGATCCCGTGACACTGAGGTCGGAACCGATTCGAGTGACACCTCTAATGTCGGCTGTTGTATGCACAGAGAGGAGATCCTTAAGAATAGTTGCGCCGCCAATTAAGGCGCCGTGGCTAACGCTCAGGTTGGAACCGATTCGGGTGACACCCTTGATGTCAACCTCTTCCTCCACGGAGAGGTTACCAGCTACCTTTATGTCTAACCCTACGTCTAACCCTAACCCTACAGACACATTCCCCTTCACGGAGAGGTTAGAGCCGAGATACATGTTTCCGACGATGGCAGCCTTTTCCGCCACGGAGAGGTTAGAGCCTATCCTAACATTTTTCTTGGCGGACAGATCGCCGGTGATGAGCGCAACTGTGCCGACAGAGAGCTTCTTTTCAATGTATGTATTCTCCTTTACAGTTAGGTTGTTGAGAAGTGTGGTCGCTCCGGTAATTTCTGTCTCGCCTGCGACGGAGAGGGTGGCGCCGAGTCGGGTGAAACCTTCGATGTCGGCGCCCGTTGTAACGCTCAGATTAGAAGCGACTCGAACGACGCCTTCAAAGTTTGCGGCCTCCGTTTCTCCTTCAGAATTAACGCGTCCTTCAACGGAGAGTGCTCCTTCTTTAATGTGTACATCGGCTTCAACTTTCAACCCGTTGCCCACAGAGAGGCCACCACCGACGACAACTTCGTAGCCCCAACGAGTAACTTGATCGTCGTCCCAACCAAGGACGATGCTTCCACCACCGACAGAGAGGGTAGAATCAAGCTTCGTGGCTCCCTCGATGGCAGTATCCCCGTTAACGGAGAGGTTAGAGTGGAGTCGAGTGGATCCTTTGATGTCAGCGCTACCAATTACAGAGAGTTTGCCACCAACACCTACGTTGTTTGAGAACTGGAAACCCTTCGTTTGTGAAGTTGTATGTTTCGAGTAATCGTCTACATCTTCCATAGTCTCCGAAAGCACCATGACTTTGCTTTCTGTGGAAGCGAGCTCTAGAGCTTTACCCTGAGCCTCAATCATGTAGAAATCTTCACCGTTGGTCGTTTTTTCATCAATCAGTATAGCTTTTTGGCTGTTGACGGTCAGGGAGATCAGACCATCGGAAGCGATTTCAAGCTCAGATAGGTTACTACCGTATACTTTGGGAAGTAACACGGGACCGAAGATTGCTATATTTTCTTTACTGGGATAACTCCAATCAGCATCTGTATTATACGTTTGGGTATCATCATAGACTGCGTCAGCTGTCGCCATTTTTTATTATATTTGTAGACGAAATTCAATATCGCGGCATTTAAATCCTTTCAATTTTATTTAATAATAACTCATATTGAGTTTAAGTATTAAATCAACGATGTGTTGGAATCGACGATTTACAAAAATTAACAATACTCATCTTCTCTCTAACCTTCCCTTCTTTAAGGGATTTCCCTTTAAGGGATTTCCCTTTAAAGGAATCCAAAGGGAAATCCCTTCAAGACATCTGTGAGTTTTTCTTCCTTCATGATTTTTGCAGAAAACATACGGTCTACCGCCTCTTTCGAATATAAAGCTCTACC
>MDSV01214752.1_pt1 | contig 11784 bp, 13 predicted proteins | sample 810851 | NCBI WGS metagenome assembly MDSV01 (sample SAMN05326640, study PRJNA326480) | marine metagenome | isolation source: seawater | place: Atlantic Ocean: North East | collected 2012 | reverse complement strand
AGTTTCTGGTGAAGCTTTTTTAACTAAGCCTAACAAGACAACTTTTATGATACAAAATATAGTAAAAAAAATTACAAAAATTAAACCAAAGTTATCCACTACAGGAGGAACCTCCGATTTAAGATTTATAAAAGCAATATCACCTGGTTTAGAATTTGGCCTAGTTGGAAAAACTATGCATAAAGTCGATGAAGCAGTTTCTATTTCAGATTTAAGAAAATTAACAAAAATATACTCTGAAATTCTTAAAAATTATTTTAAATGAAGACTGGTTTAATAACATCAGATACCTACCAAAATCATAATACAGGAGATGGACATCCAGAAAAAATAGACAGAGTTACAGCTGTAATAGATAATTTTAAAAAAATAGATAATAAAAACCTTATTTGGAAAAAACCAATAAAATTTAATAAATCAATTTTAAAAACAGCTCATGACTCAGATTATATAAATTTTGTAGAAAAGTCTTTTCCAAAACAAGGATTATCTTTCTTAGATGGAGATACAATTATTTCGCCAGGCAGTAAAGATGCAACTATAGATGCTGTTGGTTCAATTATTACAGCAATTGATGGTGTTCAAAATAAAGAATTTAAAAATGCTTTTTGTGCAGTGAGACCACCGGGACATCATGCGGAAAGAAATAAAGCTATGGGTTTTTGCATTTACAACAATGTTGCAATTGGAGCTCATTACTTATTAAATAAATATAAAATTAGTAAAGTAGCAATTATTGATTTTGATGTACACCACGGAAATGGAACTCAAGATATTTTTTATGATAGTAAAAAAGTTTTGTATATTTCAACACACCAATACCCTTATTATCCTGGAACAGGAACTGAAAAAGAGAAAGGTAAATATAATAATATTTTTAATATTCCGTTGCCCGCAGGTACTACTTCTAAAGAGTACTTAAATGCGTATGAATTTGTACTAAAAAAAATAAGTGAATTTAAACCTGAATTTATTTTATTTTCAGCAGGTTTTGATGCCCACCAAGACGATCCATTAGCACAGTTTCAATTAGAGTCTCGCGATTTCTATACACTTACTAAGAGAACCTTAGAGTTATCTAAATTATATTGTAAGGGAAAAGTTGTTTCAATTCTAGAAGGTGGTTATGATCTTCGGGCACTTCAAGAAAGTACTCAGAAGCATGTTGAAGCACTAATGGAATTTAATTGATAATTTTTTAATAATCCTTAAATCATTCTTAATGAAACTTTACAAAATTAAAAAATCTAATATTGATAGAAAAGGTCAAGGCCTTTATGCAACGAAAGATATAAAAGAAGGTACAAAAATTATTGATTATGTTGGAGAAATTATAACAAAAAAACAAACAGAAAAGTCAGAAAAATTTGATAATTCAAAACCCATCTACTTATTTAATTTAAACAAAAAATATGATCTAGATGGTGACGTTTCTTGGAACACAGCTCGATTGATTAATCACTCATGTTCTAATAACTGTGACTACAATGGAACAGGTTTAAAATTATGGGTTGTGGCTATAAAAAATATTAAAAAAGGTGAAGAAATAACTTGTGACTATGGTTTTGGTTATGATGAAGATTATAAGCAATTTCCGTGCAAATGTAGATCACGGAATTGTGTGGGATATATTGTTAGAGAAGGTTCTAGATGGCGTATTAATAAAAAATTTAAAAAAAATCAAAGAATTAATAAATAACTTTTTCTAAAAATAATCCATGGGCAGGTGCTGGTGGCGCACATAAAATTCTTTTTTTTGACTTAAAAATTTTTTCAAATTTTTTTAAACTCCATTTTTTCTCTCCCAAATATTTTAAGCAACCAACCATAGACCTAACTTGCTGTTGTAAAAAAGATTTGGATTTGAATTTAATCTCTATTTTACTTTGCGATTCTTTAATTTTAATATATTTCATTGTTCGTATTGGGCTTTTTGCATTACATTTTGAAGATCTAAATGTTGAAAAATCATTAGTACCTAATAGCTTTTGAGCACCTTTTTTTAGTAATTTTAAATCTAATTTTTTTCTTATATGCCAGCCCCTTTCTTTTTCTAAAGAAGGATTGCTAATTCTATTAAAAATAATATATCTATAAATTCTTTGTTTAGCAGAGAATCTTGCATGAAAATTTAAAGTTGTTTTTTTTATACTCGTTATAGATATTAATTTTTTATTTAAAAAGTAATTCATTGATTTTAAAAATTTAGTTTTATTTTCAATTTTTTTTTTACAATTAAAATGAGCAGACTGTTCAACGGCATGCACGCCTGCATCTGTCCTTCCAGATCCGATGATGTTTATTTTTTCTTTTAAAATCTTAGATAATTCAGATTGAATTGTTTTTTGAACAGATTTTCCTTTAGGTTGAATTTGCCAACCAACAAAATTAGTGCCAACATATTCAATTAAAATTTGATATCTATGCATTATTTAGATTTGATCCCTTTTTGATATGAGAGCCAAGCATAAATTCATTAATTTTTTGTGGTTTTTTACCTTGTCTTTGAATTTCTAATATTTTAATTGATTTATTGTTGCAGCCTATTTCTAAATAATTATCTAATACTAATCCTGGCATTTCAATTTTATCACCAATTTTAGCTTTTAAAATCTTATATCTCTCACCATTATAAATAAACCATGCACCTGGATCTGGATATAGTCCATTAATTTTTCCAATAATACTTTCAGCAGATTTGTTCCAATCAATTTTTCCTTCTGATTTTTCTATTTTTTCTGCATAAGTAGCTTGTTCATGATCTTGATCCTTAAATTTTAATTTATCATCTAAGATTTCTTGAATAATTTCTGAGATTTTGTCTGCAGCTAAATTAGATAATTTGTTGGATAGGATTTCAAAATTATCGTTTTCTGTGATTGGCACCTTATAAGAATTACATATTGGCCCGCTATCAAGTTTTTCTTCAATCTTCATTATACTTATACCTGTTTCTTTATCTAAATTCATAATAGATCGTTGAATAGGAGCGGCCCCTCTCCATTTTGGTAAAAGAGATGCATGAATATTGATAAAACCTTTTTTAGTCAGTCTTAATATTTGTTCTGGGATAATCTTTCCATAAGCAACAACAATAGATACATCAGCATTTAATTTTTTTAAATAATCAAACTCTTCTTGATTATTTTTTAAATTTAATGGAGTTCTAACTTCTATATTTAATGTTTCTGACATTTTCTGAATAGGGGATTTATTTATTTTTTGACCTCTATGAGATTTCTGCGGTGGCTGTGTATAAACAACTGATATTGGAAATCCATTTTGATACAGTGACTTTAAAATTGGCACAGCAAATATAGGTGTGCCCATAAAGACAATTTTCTTTAGCATTAATTAAACAACAATTCTGTCAGGCTTATTTTTTGAAAGTTTTTTTATTATCATTGATTTTTTTAGTTTAGATAAGTAATCGATAAATAAAATTCCCTCTAAATGATCCATTTCATGTTGAATACATGTTGCTAACAAGCCTTCAGCTTTTAAAATTTTTTTTTGTCCATAATAATCCAAATATTCGACTTCACACTTGCTGGGTCTTTCTATTTCTGCAAATTGACCTGGAACTGATAAACATCCTTCTTCGTAAACTGATTTTTTAACATTTTTTTCTTTGATTATAGGATTAACAAAATACATTGGTTCCTTTTTATTTTCATCTTTAGCAAGATCCATAACAATTATTCTTTTAGGAATTCCAATTTGAATTGCAGCTAAGCCTATGCCTTTTGCTGCATACATAGTATCTAACATATCATCCATCAATTCCTGCTCAGTTTTATCTACTACATTCACAGGTTTAGATACTTGTCTTAATATTTTATTTGGCTCTACAATAATTGTTTTAATTGTCATATGATAATTTTATTATATTTTTTAAACTTTTAAAGGAAGAACTTTTAATAAAATTTTATTTCTTATTTTATCAATATTAAGCTGGTTTAGAGCGCCAACTATAAAATATAAGGTTTCAGATCCAATATCTTTAAGCTCATCTTGGCCAATAATCTCAACTAATCTTAACAAAACCATACCAGTATCATTATTATTAATTAATTTCTGGATATCTTGTGGCATATTTGAATTTTCTTTTTCATACAGATTGTCATATTTCTTTAAAACTTTTATACCATCAGATTTTAAAGACTCTACTACAATTATATCTTTTGTAGAAAAAAAATAATTTTTATTTTTTTTTATTTTTCTTAACAAGTCATTCAAATCTTTTTGAGTATTTTTTGCCGGTACGTCTGTTCTAAAATGATTTAATAATTTTGATTTATGAAGAATTTTATTATTAACTCTTACTTTTTTTTTATCATTTTCAATATTGGTTAAAAAATTATTATAAAAACTTAGATAGTTTGATGGTACATCTTCTTTGTTCAATTGACTTAAAATTCTAACTAACTCAGTTTTAAATGCGTTAGTAATATTATCTTCTAAAAACAAATTTTTTAAAAGCTTAGTAAGCTCTAACTTTAAAGAAATTTCATTTGTAATTAAAATACCTTGATAAACTAATGCTCTTGCTTCAGAACTCGACAAAAGCTTATATGATTGTTTTACGCTTAAAAGTTGATTTATATTAAATTGAAATCTTTTATAAAGGTCATACAAATCTTTTTCACTAAAATTTCCTTCATGAGTAGCTTTTTCTATTAAAGTAATTTTATTTTTATCCTCTAAACTAACATTGGTTAGGTCATCAAGTAAATTTGATGATGAAAGATATCGCCAAATAATTTTAGACGTTGATTCATTTGGTTCAAACTTAAAATTTGAATTTACTCTGTGTGATAAATGAAAATTTAAAATTGATTTTTCTGAAATTTTATTTTCAATTTTATCTGAATAACCCATTAAGTAATTAAATATATTTTCAAAAAATTTATCTTTAAAACCTAATTCTTTCTTAATATCAAACAGTAGCTGAGCTTCTTCTTTTTTATTTTGATTGATTAAACAATAAATATTAAATTTTGTTAAATAATTATCATCAATATTTTTTCCAACTTTTGATAAAATATCACAAGATTTTTCTAAATTTGCATTTGACAAATGTTCATTTGCTACAAACTGAATTAATTTTACATTCTCTTCAAACCCCTTATTTTTTATAACGTAATCTTCAATTAATTTGGTTTCATTATTTCTAATAAGTAAATCTACCTTTAATTTAACAAATGTTTCTTCAGTAATATTTTTTTGGGGAAAATAAGAATTGGTTAAAAATAGTGTATTTAAAATTTCTTTTGCATCGGTGGATAATTTAATTTTTTCAATTCTTTTATAAATATCCAATATTTTATTTCCATCAGAATTTGACCACATATTTATATTCAAATCATTTTCTGAAGGATCATATAAACCTGCTATTTTTATATTTTTTGATATTAGTGTTTCATCTTGCTCAATTCCCAAAATATTTTGATTTTGATTTTTAATTTGTTTTTCGTAAATTCTCTCTTCTAAATCATTCCCTGAAATATCACTATTTATAATAATAGAATTTTCAGTACTTTCTTTTGGTTCAATATTCCATATATCTACCGGCTCATTAGTATTCGCTTTATGAATGAATATAGAAAAAAAAAATATAATTATTAATAAATTTACTTTATTTAACAATTTTAAGATTTTCATTAGGTATTACTTTTTCAATTTTTTTGTATGGAGCGGGAAAATCTATTTTATCAACAAATATTACTGCAACAAAAACTAAAACAAATACTAAAGCAACTTTGATTGAAATTTTTAAAAATTCAGACCTATTCCCTTGTCTTTTATGAAGTTTCATAATATTTTCACTATACAATTAATTAAGACATATTTGTGTTTTTTCAATAAAAGAAGCATATGAAATCTAAAAAAAACCTAGTTTTAGTAGGCATGATGGCTTCAGGAAAGTCCACAATAGGTTATTTAATTTCAAAAAGATTAAATATAAATTTTATTGATATTGATAAAGTTATAGAAAAAAAAATGAAAATGAAAATTTTTGATATATTTAAAAAAAAAGGAGAAAATTTTTTTAGAAAATTAGAAGAAAAAACAACGATAAAATTTTTAAAATCTTATAACAATGTGATTTCTCTTGGTGGGGGTGGTTTTTTAAATGACAAAATAAGAAAAGAAATAATATCTAATCATTTATCTTTCTGGCTTAACTGGGATTCGGAAACAATATTAAATAGAATTAAGAATAATAAAGCAAGACCATTAATTATTAACTTAAGTACTGCAGAGATTAATGAATTAATTTCTAGTCGTTCTAAAATATATTCAAAAGCAAATTTTGAAATAAAATGCAATAAACAAACAAAAAATGAGGTGATTGAAAAAATTTTACAAATATATGAAAAGCATTAAATTAAAAGTAAATACTAATAATAATAAATACAAAATAATTATTGGATCAGGGATAATCGGCAAACTGTTTAAAATATTAGATGAAAATTCAATAAAGTTTAATAAATGTTTGTTAGTTATTGATAGTAAAATTCCAAAATCTTTAATAAAAAAAATAACTAAATCTTTGTCAAAAAAAAAAATAATTGTTCATTTATTTAAAGCAAGTGAATTAAATAAAAATCAAATAAATGTTAATAAAATTTTAGAAATTCTTTTAAAAAATAATTTTCATAGAAATGACTGTGTAATATCTGTTGGAGGCGGAATCGTAGGAGACGTTTCTGGATTTGCTTCAAGTATTTTTAAAAGGGGAATTAAATTTGTAAATATTCCCACTACTCTTTTGGCACAAGTAGACTCATCGATAGGAGGTAAAACTGGAATTAATACATTAAAAGGAAAAAATTTAATCGGTTCATTTTATCAGCCATCAATAGTAATAACGGATACGATTTTTTTAAGATCACTTCCTAAAAGAGAGATAGTTTGTGGCTATGCAGAAATATTAAAACATTCAATTATATCAAGTAAAAAATTTTTTTTGCACTTAAATAAAAATGCCCAAAAAATTTTAAATCTAAAAAGTCCTTTTATAGAAAGATCAATTTATCAAAGTTGTTTAATTAAGAAAAAAATAGTTGAAAAGGATGAAAAGGAAAAAAGATTAAGAAAGACACTTAATTTTGGTCACACTTTTGCGCATGCATATGAAGCTACTTTAAAGTATTCAAAAAAACTTAACCATGGAGAAGCTGTGCTTATGGGAATAATGAGTGCGTCTAAATTTAGTTTGCAAAATAAATTATTATCTAAAAATGAGTATAAATTAATTGATAACCATTTAAATAAATTCAAATTAATTTTGCCACTTAAAAAATATTTTTCTTCAAAAAATTTAAAAAATATAATTTCATTTATGAGCAAAGATAAAAAAAATATTAGCAATAAAATAAATTTAATTTTATTAAGTAAAATTGGTAGACCAATTTTAGATTTAAATTTTAAACCAAAAAAAATAAGTTCTTTTATTAGAAGTGAGCTATTTAATTAAAATCTGTATAGAGTGAATGTATTTTTTTAATTCTTCGCTTAAAATATTATAAACTTTTTTTGTTGATTCTACCTTACTCATCTTTTTTAATTCTGCTGAGTCAATAATTAATTTTAAATGAAATTTTCCTAATTTGTGCGTTTGATGTTTTGTGTGTAAGAAAGTTTTATCCTCAACTTGAATATTCTCCAAAATTACATTATCTCTAATTTTTTTTTTAACTGTTAAAATTAATTTATTTATATCCATAAAAATATTTATATAATATCATATTATGAAAAATATTTGTGATTGGAATAATTGTTTTGAAATAGGTGAATATAAGGCTCCGATTGAAAAAGATAATAGTAAAAGCTTTAGATTGCTATGTTTAAAACATGTTAAAGAGTTCAATAAAAATTGGAATTATTTTTCAGGCATGAATGATGATCAAATTTATAATTTTTTAAAATCAGATATGACTTGGCACAAAAAAACTCAAAGCTTTAGCTCTTCAGATAACTTTTTTAAAGTTCTTTGGAATAACACATTAAAAGATGAATTTGAAAAATCTAAGCTCAAAGATGAATTTAAATTTGACCATAAAGATATAAAAGCTTTTGGCATACTAGGATTAAGTGTCGGTTTAAAATGGGAAAAAATACAAAATAAATTTAAAACTCTTGTCAAAAAATTTCATCCTGATATGAATCTGGGCAATAAAAATTACGAAGAAAAATTAAAATTAATTACTTTAGCTTATACTCAACTAAAAAATACTTATAGGGAAAAAATTGACAACTAATTTAAATATTCAACCTGATATAAAAATATCTACAAAACAAGTTTTTGGAATTGATTCAAATTTGGAAATAGAAGCTTTTTCAAAAAAAAATGATTTTGTTCCTGAAATTGATAAAAATTACAAATTTGATAGAGATACTACCTTGGCTATTTTATCTGGCTTTAAATATAACAAAAGAGTTTTAATTCAAGGTTACCACGGTACAGGAAAATCAACTCATATTGAGCAAGTTGCTGCGAGATTAAATTGGCCTTGCATAAGAGTAAACCTTGATAGTCATGTAAGTAGAATAGATCTAATAGGGAAAGACGCAATAGTTTTAAAAGATAAAAAACAAGTAACTGAATTTAAAGAAGGTATATTACCATGGTCAATTCAAAATTCAGTGGCATTAGTTTTTGATGAGTACGATGCTGGACGTCCCGATGTAATGTTTGTAATACAAAGAGTATTGGAATCAGAGGGAAGCTTTACATTGTTGGATAAAAATAAAGTTCTGAAACAAAATAAATTTTTTAGATTATTCGCAACAACTAATACCGTTGGATTGGGAGACACAAGTGGACTATATCATGGAACTCAGCAAATAAATCAAGGACAAATGGATAGATGGAATATTGTAACCACTTTAAATTATCTAAGTTTAGAAAATGAAATGGAAATTATTTTAGGAAAAAATAAAAATTTAAATAATGCTAAGGGTAAAGAAAAAGTTTCAAATATGATTAAAGTTGCATCACTGACAAGGAAAGGTTTTATAGCAGGAGATATTTCAACGGTGATGAGTCCAAGAACAGTATTGCATTGGGCAGAAAATACAGAAATTTTTAAAGATACAGGATACGCTTTTAGAGTAACTTTTTTAAATAAATGTGATGAAGCAGAAAAGAATATTATAGCTGAATATTATCAAAGATGTTTTGGTGAAGATTTGCCAGAGTCGATGATAAATATTCAGATTTAAATGAAAAAAGAAGAGAATTTAAAAGAAAAATTCAGACAAGCCTTAACATCAACTATAAAGGTAATATCCGATGATTATAAACCTGCTTTTGATAAGAAAAATAAAGTTTTAAAAGAATCAAATTTTTTTGAATTAGATAATTTAAATGATAAAAGTGATTTTATTAGGTTTAGAGCTGAAGCAGATTCAGAAGCGCTAAAAAAAAAATTTTCCAATAAAGAAATATATCAAAAATACCTGCCAAGAAATTCATCATGTAAATCTTTATATGATGTAGCTGAAAAAATCAGATATGAAATTCTTGGTTCAAAAATGCTAAAAGGAATTTCTAAAAATATAAAGGAAAATTATATACAAAAAATAAACTTAAAACGTAAAGATCAATTAAAAAGTAAAGATGATGTCAACGTAACTGAGGCTTTCGAATTATATATGTTAAAAAATTTTTTAAAAATTAATTTGAATAGCTTATCTGATAAAATGTTAAGTTTTTGGGAAAAAGATTTTGATAATTCATTTAAAAATCAAATTGAATTTTTAATTAAAAATACTGAAAAGCAAAAGTTATATAATTCTAAATTTTCAGAAATTTTAGAAAAAATGAATATTATTGAGTCGGAAAATGAAGAGCAAAATTCTAAAGAAAATGAAGATAATGTTGAAAATAATAGTCAACAAAATAGTGAAAAAGAACAAGAAAATAAAAAAGATGATGAGAGTCAAAATGGAATAGAAGATGATTATAATCTTGATGAATATTCTATGGATGAACAAATCGTTGATGCCAGTTCAGAAAGCCAGACCAAAGAAAAAGTAATTCAAAAAATGAGTGCTAGTTCAGTTGATAAAAATTATAAAGTTTATTCAAATCAATTTGATGAAATTGCTAGAGCTGAAAAATTAGAAACAGATGAAGAAATAGTTAAATTAAGAAAAAATTTAGATCAACAACTTGTTACTTTTCAAGACCTTATAACTAAACTTGCTAACAAACTGCAAAGGCAATTGCTCGCTAAACAAAATAGATCTTGGGAATTCGATTTAGAAGAAGGATTGCTAGATAGTTCAAAACTTCCAAGAGTTATTATGGATCCTTATAATTCTCTTTCATTTAAAAAGGAAAAAGAATTAGATTTTAAGGATACAGTTGTTACATTGTTAATCGATAATTCAGGTTCTATGCGTGGGCGTCCAATTACAATTGCTGCTTTGTGTGCTGACATTTTATCTAGAACTCTAGAAAGATGTTCCGTTAAAGTAGAAATATTAGGTTTTACTACAAAAAATTGGAAAGGTGGAAAAAGTAGGGAAGAATGGAATAAAAATAATAAGCCTAAAAATCCAGGTCGTCTTAACGATTTAAGACACATAATCTATAAAAGTGCAGATACTCATTGGCGTATTTCAAAAAAAAATATTGGTTTGATGCTTAAAGAAGGACTATTGAAAGAAAATATTGATGGAGAAGCAATCATGTGGGCATACAATAGGATTAAAAAAAGAAAAGAAGAAAGAAAAATTTTAATGATAATATCTGATGGAGCCCCAGTAGATGACTCAACACTTTCAGTAAACTCTGGTGATTTTTTAGAAAAACATCTTAAAAAAACAGTTAAATTTATTGAAGAAAAAAGTGACATAGAAATTTTAGCTATAGGAATAGGCCATGATGTTTCGAGATATTATAAAAAAGCAATAAAAATAGCAGATGTGCAGGAGCTTGGAGATGTAATGATAAGCCAATTAAGTGGATTGTTTGATAAAAAAAAAAAACTTAATTAAATATTTTTTAAATCTCTATTTTGCCATTTAATTTTTACCCTTGCACCACCTTTATTACTTCTATTTTCAAAAGTTATTGAAGCATAATTTTTTTCTAAAAGAGTTTTACCAATAAAAGTTCCAAGTCCAAATCCATATTTTGAAATTTCGTTATCACCTTTTGATCTAATATAAGGTTCTCCTAATTGATGTTTCTCAATTAAGTCTTTAGGGAATCCTGGGCCATCATCTGTTATTATTAAAATAGTTTCTTTTAAATTACTACTCAAATTAATTTCTATTTTATCTTTACTAAATTTATTTGCGTTTCCGATAAAATTTCTAAGCCCATACACTACTTCAGCAGATTTTTTAGTTTTTATTCTTGTTTTAAATTCATCAGAATTAATCAAAAACTTTTTCTTACTAATTTCTTCAAAAGAACTAACGATTTCTTTAATATATTCATTTAAAGAAACATTAAAGCTAACAAATTTATCATCTATATTGGGGTTTAAAGATAACTTTTTCAAAATTTCACTACATCTATTACTTTGACTTACCAATAAATCAAGATCTTTAGAGATTTTCTCATTATTTCCAAATTCTTTCTTTAATTCTTTTGCAGTTAATAAAATTGTCGATAATGGAGTTCCAAGTGAATGTGCAGCAGCAGCAGCTTGTCCTCCTAATGAAAGTAATTCATTTTCTTTTGCCATTATTTCTTGAATTTGATCGTAAGCTTGTTTTCTAAACCTATTTTCTTGACCAAATTTAACTCCATAATATACT
>MDSV01113499.1_pt1 | contig 11784 bp, 11 predicted proteins | sample 810851 | NCBI WGS metagenome assembly MDSV01 (sample SAMN05326640, study PRJNA326480) | marine metagenome | isolation source: seawater | place: Atlantic Ocean: North East | collected 2012 | reverse complement strand
TATAAACAATTAGAAACCTCAAGAAATATAAAACTCTTACCTTATCATAAAGAATTAAAAAAATTAGGTGCATGTTTTGGGCAAATGGCTGGTTATGAAAGACCTATGTGGTTTTCAAAAAACAAAAAACCATCTTATAAATATAGTTTTGGATATCAAAACTGGTACCAGTCAGCAAAAAGAGAATGTCTTAACACTAGAAAAAACTTAGGTTTTTTTGATTTAACACCTTTTGTAAAATTTGATTTGAGTGGAAAATATGCACATGAACAACTTCAATATCTTTGTGCTAATAATATAAAAGATATTGTTGGAAGCACCACATATACACAAATGCTAAACCAATCAGGTGGAATAGAAGCTGATTTGACTGTAAGTTGTTTGAAAAAAAATTATTTTAGAATTATTTGTCCTGCATTAGCTAGAAGCCATAATAAATCACATATTATTAAAAATTTAAAGAAGACAGTTAAATTTAAGGATGTTACTGAGAATTATTCATGCGTAGGTTTATTTGGTCCAAATAGTAGAAAATTTTTAACGGAACTGTTTGGAAATCACTTTTCAAAAGAAGATTTTCCATTTTCAAAAGGAAAATATTTGAAAATTTCAAATTGTAAACTCTGGTTTCAGAGATTATCCTTTATTGGTGAACTCGGTTGGGAGATTTATATTCCAATTAAAAAAACTAAAACTATATTTAAAAAAATAAAAAAATTAGGAAAAAAATACAAACTTACTTATTCAGGTATGCATGCATTAGATGTACTACGAATGGAAAAAAAATTCTTACATTGGGGACACGACATAACATCAGAAAATAACCCGTTTGAGGCAGGATTATCATTTGCAGTAAATTTTAAGAAAAAAGAAAATTTTATTGGCAGAAAAGCTTTAGAAAAAATAAAAGAAGAACCTATAAAAAATAAATTAGAGCTTTTTTCTCTTAAAAATAATTTTAAACCAGGAAAACCTTTGTTACTTCATGACGAGCCAATTTTTAAAAATGATGAAATTATAGGATATACGACAAGCTCCAATTTTTCTTTTTGCTATAAAAAAAATATATGTTTGGCCTACGTAAATAGTGAAATTAATGATAATCAGGATTTTTTTATAGAGGTAGAAGGAAAAAAGTATCCACTATATCTAGAAAAAAAACCATTACATGACCCAACATCCAAAATGATGCGCAGTTAAAGCATTTTGGGTTTAATTCCTTTTTACAACCCATTTTGCTCATCTCAATTATTCTAATTTTTTCTAAATATGCTTAAATAAATCATGAGCACACAATTCAGAATTAGTGAAAACCATTCAGAAATAAACAGTTCAAACAACAAAGTAAAAGTTACTGACTTGCTATCAAGAATGAACGAAGAAAAAAAAATCGAAAGAAAGAGAAATTTAGCTCTAGGCGTTGCTGCAGTTTCAGCAGTTACAGTTTTTGGTATAATTCTTACAATTTAACCTAAATTTAATATCAATATTAGTTTTAATCAAACTCATTAGGGTTTTAATATTTAATTTTATCTAGTATTAAGATTTTTAATGAATGTAGGCTTTTATATTGAAGAAATGAATTACAGAGGTGTTGCAAATTCAACTTATTCATATGCATTGAATAATTCAAAGATCTTAAAAAATAAATCCATAATTTTTTTTAATAAAAAAAACACTCAAAATAAAAAGGAAGTAATAAAAAAATTTAAAAAAAATATTATGACTATTGGAATTTCAAATTTTAAAGAAATAGATTTGTACAAGGAGAAGTTTAAATTGGATTATCTTTACGTTCAAAAAAGCGGCAACAAGGATAGCTTGATTTCTAAAAATATTAAGACATTGGTACATGTCGTATTTCCACAAAGTTTAAGTAATATACATGGAGATAAATATGTTAATATTTCAGAATGGCTTAGCAAAAGTTTTTCAAATTACAAATTACCTTTTGTTCCTCTTATTGTTCAACTCCATAATTCGAAAGACAGTCTTAAAAAAAAATTGAAAATTAAAAAAAATCAAATTGTTCTTGGTTGCCATGGAGGCGATAGTAGTTTTGATATCAAATTTGTTCAACATGCTTTAATAGAAATTGTTAAAAAAAGAAAAGATTTAGTCTTTATTTTCTTGAATATAAATAGATTTTGCAAACATCCAAGAATAATTTTTTTGAAGGGTTCATCAAATGATATTTACAAAAAAAAATTTATTAATACATGTGACGCAATGATTTATGGGAGAAGTTTAGGGGAGTCTTTTGGATTGGCATGTGGAGAATTTTTAACTCAAGGCAAAAAGATTTTTTCTTACAAATTTAATAGACATAAATCTCATATAGATAGTGTGCGTAAGGATAATATTAAAGAATATTCTTCTAGAAAAAATCTTTTAAGGATTTTAAATAATTTAAGTAAAAAAAGTTTAAAAAGAAAAAATGCTTACAATAAGTATTCAGATTTTACTCCTAAAAAAGTTATGAAAATATTTGATAAAGTTTTTTTTAAAGATAATTCGACTATAAAATTATCATTTTTTGATCATTTCATAAATTATTTAGGCTTTTTAAAAATATTTTATCAATATTTAAGACACAAAATTTATATTAATTATTATCAATTCTTTGAGTCAAAGATTATTAACTATAAAGATTGAATATTTAAAAAAAAACAAATAAAACTACTTTTAAGGCGAGGTAGCTCAGTTGGTTAGAGCACAGGACTCATAAGCCTGGGGTCGGCGGTTCGAATCCGCCCCTCGCTACCAAAAGTTTGAAATTAATTTAATTTTTTTAGAACCCTTGTTATCGAAGATATGATTTTATTTATTTCTGAGTTTTTTAGCTCAGGATATAAAGGTAAGGAAAAAATACCTTTAGCCATTTTTTCAGAATTTTTTAAATTTTGTTTTTTCAATAATTTCTTATAAGCCTTCATTTTATGAATAGGAAAAGGATAAATAGATCTCGTCTGAATTTTTAAATTTAATAGTTTTCTTTTAATAATTGAAGCTTTGGGATGATAAACTGTAAATAAATGAAAAACATGTTTACAATTAAAATTTTCTATTGGTAATGATAAGGTAGTTGAGGAAAGTCCCGAACTATATTTCTTTGCAATCATTCTTCTTTTTTTAATATACGAGTCTGTTTTTGATAATTTATAATTTAATATACTTGCTTGAATTTCATCCAATCTTGAATTGACTCCATTTTCATTTGCATAGTATTTGTTTTTAAAAGCGGTTTTTTGAACTGTTTCGATACCATAAAATCTTATTCTTTTAATTTTTTTATATAGATTATAATCATTGGTAAGTATGAATCCTCCATCTCCATAAGCCCCTAAAATTTTAGTCGGATAGAATGAGAAACAACCTAATTTACCAATAGTTCCTGAATATTTATTTTTAAATTTAGCTCCTTGAGATTGAGCACAATCTTCAATTATGGTTATTTTTTTTCTTTTTGCTATTTTATTAATAATATCCATATCACACATTTGACCGTATAAATGAACTGGAATTATCGCTTTAGTTTTAGATGTTATTTGTTTTGAAATTTTTTTGACGTCTATAAGATAATCATTACCAACATCAACCAATTTAGGAGTCCCCCCTGCATTAATAATTGCCGAAATTGTTGGTATGGCCGTATTTGCAGCTGTAATAACTTCATCACCATGTCTCAAATTTATTGATTTTAATGCTATTAATAATGCGTCAGTCCCACTTCCAACAGCAATTCCATATTTTGATTTATATTTAGAGATAAATTTTTTTTCAAATTCTTGTAATTGTTTTCCAAAAAAAACATTCCCCCCTTTAATTGTTTTATCAATATTTCTTAAAAGATTTCTCCTTATTTTGCTATATTCTCTTTTATAAGACCAGAAATTAATCATTTATTAATTTTTTAAATAACTTTAAATTCATTGAAACATTTAATGCAGCGTTTTTACCTAATATTTTTTTTATAGATATTTTTTTAATTTTTGGGTTGTATTTTTTTACAAAATTATAGACTGATTGAGATTTTCCTCCTATATTTACTATTCCTTTATAATCTATAATTTTAAGAATTTTTTTAACTAAATCTTCATGAAAAATAAAATTAGTTTTAAAATCATAAAAGGCTTCTTTATGAACAAATGGTTTTTCTGTTACAGAAGTCCTTAAAATTAAAGAATTTTTATAAAGCATAACTGAACACTCTCCTCCTAATTTTGACCATGCATAGTTGTTAATAGGTTTAAGTGATGAACTTTCTGAAAAATTGCCAGTTGATCCAGGATAAACGTAACAGGTGGATATATAAATTAGTTTTATATTTAAATCAGAGCAAATTTTAACAATATTTGCAGTTCCAATTATGTTCTTATCAATGCTTTGTTTAATGTCTTTATTGTGAATACTCATTGGCCTGGATAAGCCAGCGAGATGAATTAAATATTTTGGCTTTTTGTTTTTAAGATACCGCCTTATTGACTCAATCTTTAAAATATTTAAATTTTCCTTTTTCGGAAAGAAAAAATTAAATTTAGTTTCACTTTCAATTGACTTAAATATTTTTGCAAAACGCCCTGTACCTCCTGTAAATACTATTCTATTTTTATAGCTCGACATGAGAAAACCAAGTTCCTTTAAAATTTTTTTCTTTGTTCAGAATTTCATTTTTATGATTCCATGCAAAAAGATATGCACAATCAGTTTGATTATTATAAAAATAACTCATATCTTTAATTGGTATATGCATACCAGGACTAAATTTACCAATTTTTTCTTTGGTCGTATCACAAATATAATCAATTTGATCAGAATTAATATTACAATAATTCAAGATTGTAGTGCTCTTAGATGTGGCAGCGTAACCACAAATTGACTTACCTTGTTTTTTAAAAGAAGTTATTTTTTCAATTAAATTTTTTTTTGATTTTTCACAATTAGATTTAAAATTTAAACAAGAATCTACTTTGTCCAAATTTTTACTTCTTTCGAAATCAATGATTTTTTTTACACTGGATAAAGTTTCATTTTTACTCCTTTTTACAACATACCTCATCGAGCCTCCATGGGTGAGTTGAGGTAATATATCTACTAATTTAAAATTAAATTTTTCAAATATTTTCGAAATAGAGGAAGCCGAAAACATATAAATATGCTCATCATAAATTTGATCATAAGATATTTTTTCAAACATCGAACCTAAATATGGTTCTTCAAAGATAAACGTTCCATCATCTTTTAAAAGCATATCCACAGACTCAATTAGTTCATTAAGATTAGGAACATGGCAAATTACATTAGAAGCACATATTAAATCAGTTTTTTTAATATATTCGCTTAGATTTTCTACAGAATTTTTATTAAAAAATTTGTTTATAGTTGGGACTTTATTTTTTAAAGCAATATCTGCAACATTTTTAGAAGGTTCAAAACCTATTATTTTATTTTCATCGTTTACAAAATTTTTTAAAAATGTTCCATCATTTGAGCCAATTTCAATAATTCTTGAATTTTCTTTTAAATATTTTTTTACAAAACTTGCGTATTCTTTAAAATGATTTTTCATATATTCAGAGCTACTGGTAAAAAAAGGATAATTTTCATTAAACATTCTTTCTGGTTTTGGATGATCATTCAGTTGAAATAATGAAATATCTTCATTGAAACCAACTTCCATATCAAAAAAAAATTCTTCAGAAAATTTATTTTTTTCAATAAATCCATTAGCTATAGGCATTTTTCCAAAACTCATAAATGGATTTATAGATTTATTTGTGATTTTACATTTCATTAATATTTTAAATTTTTAAAAAGATCTAAAGTTTCTTTAATATCAAATTTTATTGAAGCATTAAGTATTAAACCTTTGTTTTTAATTTTTTTACTTTCTACATGATAACTTAACTGATTCATAATTTCGGACTCAACAAATTTTACACTTATTTTTTTTTTATATTTTTTAATCATCTGAATAATTTGTTTTACTGTAAAGTTTCCACTTAAAATATTATAAATATTGTTATCAATCATATTTTTTTCGATACAAAATTTAAATGTTTTAAACGCATCTTTTAGTGAAAGATAAGGTCTAAATTGATTATAAGCGGTTTTGTAGACAAAAATCTTTTCATTTAATGAAGCATTAAGACAAAATTTGTTTATGGCAGTGTGAAATCTTATACCTTTGGAAACCCCAGCTATTGTTCCAAATCTAAAAGTGATAAATTGAATTTTATTTCCACATTTCTTTAATAAATTTTCCTCAATTAATTTTATTTCAGCGTAAGGGGATTGTGGTTTAAGTAGATGTACATCATCTTCATTTACTATTTTTGCTTGTTTTCCATATACACTAGTTGAAGATAGATGGATAAGTTTTGCACTAGTTCTTTTGCAATATTTGATAATATTTTTCATGCAAGAAATATTATTTCTAAACATTTCTTTTTTTATAGCAAAACTCCCTTGAGCGTTTGTATGTGATGCACAATGTATTACATAATTCACTTTTTTTAATTTTTTAAGATTATTCTTACTTAAATCAACATTTAAAAAGCTAAATTTTATTTTCTTACTAAGATTAAAAAGTGAGCTATATCTTTGAGTGTTAAAATTATCAATTAGAATAACTTCTTTAATTTTTTTAACTTTATGTATATTTGAAACTATGTGTGATCCAATATGCCCGCAAGCTCCAGTTATAAGTAATTTCATTGTTTATTTTTTTTTTAATAATTTTTAAAAAATCTGAAAAATTCTCAATATAATCATTAAAATCATACTCCATATCACAAGCTACCAATAAAATTGCATTTTGTGTTAAGAATTTAATTTTACACCATGTTTTTGGTTTAAGTAAATAACCTTCATTTTTTTTTGAATTTAATAAGATAGTTTTATTTTCTTTTTTTGTAACATAATTAACCTCAATCCTACCCAAAACAGGGAACACAAATTGAGAACATTTTTTATGAGCATGATTTCCCCTAACAAAATTTTTTTTTCCACTTATAAAAAAAATTCTTTTTATTTTTATTGGAAAATCTTTCTTAAGTGAAAAAGCAACTAACGAACCACTTTTTCTCTTATATGATTTAAATTTTATTTTATTCATTTAACAAATCTTTATTCTTATAAATATCACAATAGATTACTGGCCATTCCAATGTCTTTGTATATTTTTTAAACCAATATGGCAGAAATCTTTCAGCTAAAAAAGTATACATTCTTATTTTATTATATCCATTTAGGTTAAAACCAAAAATATTTTCACATTTTTTTAACCAACTAAAAACTTCTGAAAAATATAAGTCAATAATTTTTGAGGATTTAGTTATAAACATATTACCCTGGTTAAAAGAAAAATTTTTTCTCACAAATTTTTTAAAATCATATTTATCTTTAACGGGTAAAAGATTAATTGCTTTATCAAGGTTTCCATTACCATGAAACATATCAAATTGATATCTTATACTCATTTTTGAATTTAAAATTTCATTTATATTCCTAATGAACGCAATTTTACCATGTTTTAAAATTTTAGAGATTTTAGGTTTGTATAAAACAGTTGGTTCTCCAATAATTGTATCATATTTATTCCACTCATCAGGTATAGATTTTAGCAATGAATTTATCGAATTCTTATTTTTTACTAATTTATTGTTTGCCCATAACTCTCTGTAAGAACAGAAACCAATCCATTCATCATTTTTTTTATATTTTAATAAATTTTTCCAATACCAATAATAAAAGGTATATTCTCCATAATAAGGGTTTTTTTTAGATATATTTTCATTTGTATTATCTAAGAGCCATTCACTGGAAAAATTTTTACTTTTAAGACCGACGGGTATATAATTTAACTTTCTTACGACGTTTAAATAATCATTATTTAAACACATGCAATATATTTTTAGATTATGCATTTTTGCTGATAAATTCATTTAAAGAAATATTAGCTTGATCTTTTTTAGAAAGAGTAGGTTTTTTTATTGGCCACTTAATCTTTAAATTTTTGTCATTCCATTTAATACCTACTTCATGATTTTTAGACCTGTAATTAGTACACTGGTAGCAAATGATATTTTCATCTTTAAGCCCAACAAAACCATGTGCAAATCCTTCAGGTATAAAAACAGAAATACCATTTTTGTCTGAAATATTAATAGAAAAATATTTACCAAAAGTTTTTGATCCATTTCGTAAATCAACAGCTACATCATATATTTCTCCTTTAATAACACTTAAATATTTTCCTTGAGAAAACTTTGTTTGTAAATGTAATCCTCTAAGGACATTTTTTTTAGAGGATGAAACACAAGTAAAAGGAAATTTTTTTTTCAAAAGAAAATTTTTTCTAAAAGTTTCTCTAAAAAATCCTCTATTGTCTTTATATACAGGAGAAGTAATTATTTTTAAGTCTTTAAATTTTGTGGATTTAAGAATCATTTAAAATTTTTTTTAGATAACTTGAGTATTCACAATTTCCATAAAACTTAATTGCATTTGAAATTGTATTTTTATTAATCCAATTTTTTTGGAAGGCAATTTCTTCTAAGCAAGCTATTTTTAAACCTTGTCTGTTTTCTATAGTTGAAATAAAATTAGAGGCATTATAAAAATCTTCAATACTACCCGTATCAAGCCATACACCACCTCTTCCCAACATTTCAGCATTCAATTTATTTCTTTTTCTATAAATGTTTAGCAAATCAGTAATTTCAATTTCATTTCTTAGTGAGGGTTTTAGGGTTTTACTAAATTTAATTACATTGTTATCAAAAAAATATAGCCCCGTTACAGCTAAATTGGATATATGTTTTTTGGGTTTTTCTATAATTTTTATTACTTTGTTCTTGGAATTTGTAACAGCAACGCCGTACAAATTTGGATTTTTTACAGGATGAATAAATGCTGTTGCTCCAGATTTTAATTTAGTACATTTTCTCAATTTTAGTGTGAAGCTTTGACCGTAGAAAAAATTATCTCCTAATATTAGTGCTACATTATCCTTTCCAATAAATTTTTCACCCAAAATAAAAGCATCGGGCAATCCTCTTGGTTTGGATTGTTCTTTGTATTGAATCTTTAATCCAAGGTTATTTTTTTGAGGAAGTATTTTTTGAAATTGATTTAACTGTCCTTTGTTTACAATAATCAAAATTTCTTTAATTCCCGCTAGCATTAACACAGATAGCGGATAATATATCAAAGGTTTATCGTATAAAGGTAGTAACTGTTTATTTACAGCTTTAGTAAGAGGACTCATTCTTGTTCCCATTCCACCAGCTAAAATAATCCCTTTTTTAATCATACTTTTAATCCCAATCTTTTTTCATAATTTTTTTTTAAAATATTATGAAAAAATTTTTTATTATTTAAATACCAAACAACTGTATTTTGAAGTCCTTCATTAAATTTTATCGTAGGTTTCCATCTTAATTCTTTTAAAATTTTTTTATTATCCAATGCATATCTAAAATCATGACCTGGTCTATCTTTAACAAATCTTATTTTTACTTTACTACCAATTTTAATTTTCATTCTTTTAAAAATCTTAAGTATTTTTTTTACCAAATCTATGTTTCTTAAGTTTATACCTGATCCAACATTATAATTCTCACCATTTTTGCCTTTTAAAAATAATATATATAACGCTTTGCAATGATCTTGAACGTGTATCCACTCCCTTGAGTTATTTCCTTTTGCATAAATAGGAAGTTCTTTATTGTTAAAAATATTTGAAATCATTTTTGGAATTAATTTTTCAGGAAATTGGTAAGGTCCATAGTTATTACAACAATTAGATATTACAGCTTTTAATTTATAAGTCCTGATATAAGACTTCACTAAATGATCTGCACTAGCCTTGGACGCTGAGTAGGGCGAGCTTGGTTCATATTTATAATTTTCATTAGATCTTAATCCTTTATTTATATCTCCATAAACCTCATCAGTAGATATATGAATTAGCTTTGGATTAATATTTTTTTTTTGTAAAAATCTTAACGATTCTAAAAGACTAAAAGTCCCATAAATATTTGTATGTATAAAATTATCTGGACCATCGATAGATCTATCGACATGTGTTTCAGCAGCTAGATTAAAAATTGCTTTGGGTTTATATTTCTTAATAATATCCGTAATTTTTTTCTTATTTACAATGTCTACCTTAATGAGTTTATAATTTTTTTTATTTCTTAAATTATTTTGATATCTATTAGAAGAATAGGTCAGTTTATCCAAATTAATTACAAAAAAATTTTTTCTAATTAAAAAATCGACTAAATTACTCCCTATAAAGCCTGACCCACCTGTAACAATGATTTTTTTCATTTAAATTAAGAATTAAAAGTCTAATGTGGTAAATTAGTAAAAGAATTATACTATAAAATCAAATATTATTACAATTAGATGGAATCAAAAGAGCTTACTATCGTAATCGTCACATTTAAAAGTGAGAAAAAAATAACAAAATGCTTAAAATCTATTTCTAGCGAGATTTCGGTAATAGTTGTAGAAAATTCGAATAGTTTAGACCTTAAAAAAAAAATTGAGAGTAATTTTAATAATGTAAAATGTATTATTGCCGGAGAAAATAAGGGATACTCTGTTGCAAATAATATTGGACTTAAACTTGTTAAAACCAAGTATGCTCTCGTACTAAATCCTGATACAACTTTAGATAAAAATGCAATCAAAAATTTTTTTGATATTGTCCATAAGGTAGAAGATTTCTGGTTAATTGGTCCAGCAAATGATCAAATTGCAAAATTTGATTTTAAAAAAAATTACTTTGAAGAAGTAGAGAATCTAAAAGGTTTTGCGATATTTTTTAATTTGTCTAAATTTAATCAAGAATATTTTGATGAAAATTTTTTTCTTTTTTTTGAAGAAATTGATCTGTGTAAAAGAGTGCAAAAAAATAATGGAAAAATTTTTTTAGGCAAAAATATTATCATACAGCATGAAGGAGCTAGTTCAGTAAATAAAAATAATACCTTAGAACTAGAAAAAAATAGAAATTGGCACTGGATGTGGTCGACTTTTTATTATCAAAAAAAATATAAAGGATTTATATTAGCTTTAATTATAATATTTCCAAAATTATTATCATCTATTTTTAAAATTTTATTTTACTCAATTGTATTCAAAAAAGAAAAGAGAGATATATATTTTTGTAGATTAAGCGGTATTATAAATTCTATCTTTGGTAAAAAATCTTGGTATCGTCCAGCAATAGATTGATTTTTCAAATTTAAAAATATAAAAATTATAATGCCAAATAAAAATAAAATTATTATTACTGGTGGAGCAGGGTTTGTGGGAACAAATCTGATTAAATTATTATTAAACAAAACCAAATATAAACTTATAAGTATTGATAATTATTCTTCTGGAAAAAAATCTAATCATATTAAAAGTTCAAGAGTAAAATATATAAAAGGAAAAACGGTAAATATTTCCAAATTAATAAAAAATCCAAAAGTAATTAAATCAGTTTTTCATTTTGGTGAATTTGCAAGAATATTTCAAAGCTTTTTGAAAATGAATGAATGTATTGATTCAAATTCAGTTGGCTCAAATTCTGTTTTTAATTTTTGTTTAAAAAACAATATAAAACTTATTTATTCTGCTACATCAGCTTCATTGGGCAATAGTGGAAATGATAAAAATTTATCACCCTATGCTTTTTCAAAATCAAAAAATTTAGAGTTATTAGAAAATTTAAAAAAATGGTTTAATTTTAAATATGAAGTAATTTATTTTTATAATGTTTAT
>MDSV01068328.1_pt1 | contig 11784 bp, 5 predicted proteins | sample 810851 | NCBI WGS metagenome assembly MDSV01 (sample SAMN05326640, study PRJNA326480) | marine metagenome | isolation source: seawater | place: Atlantic Ocean: North East | collected 2012 | reverse complement strand
GGTTCAAAACACCTTGATGTGCTGCACGTCGTTCTGGAACTCGCCGTTGTACGCGAGCCCGCCGATGACCAACAGTCCGTCCTTCGCGGGAACCATGACGTGCCCGGTCCTGTGCTCCCACACCCCGCCCTCGGCGGGCGCGGCGGCGCCGCCGCCGCCGGCGGGCGAGGACGTCACCGCGTCGCCCGCGTGCGCCGCGGGCTCGGCGTCCGCCATCTCCAGGTCCACGTCCACGCCAACCACGTCGCGTGCCGTGACCGGGCCGGCAGGCCCGATCACGCCGCCGCCGCGGATCGGGTGCTGGATGGGCATCCACGCGCGCCGCGTGACGTCCAGCATGGCGAAGCCGCCCTCGAAGAAGGTGAGGCCCTGCATGGTGGCGAGGCCCTGGTCGGCGGTGGCGAACGTGCCGCTGGACCCGGCGGAGGGCGAGCCGCGCCCGCCGGAGAACACGATGCGGTCGCCGAGCACCACGGCCGCGTGGCCGACGCGCGGCGCGGGGGGCGTGCCCGAGACGACGAGCTCGCGCCACGCCGGCATCGGGCGCGACAGATCCAGCGTCCACAAATCGTTGAACACGTCGCTGATGTGGCACCCGCCGAAGACGTACAGCGAGTCGCCCACCAGCGAGACAGTCTGCCCGGCGCGGCTGGGGGGACGCGCGCTCTCGCAGATGTCCACGCGGTGCCACGTCGCCACCAGGCGAGACGACTTCCGCCCGCCTCCCGCGCCGGAAGTCTGCGGGGGCGCGACGGCGTCCGCCGCGCCAGCCGCGCCATCCGCGCCATCCGCGCCCGCCGCCGCGGACCGCTCGGGCTCCTGCGACACGTCCAGCAACCAGACGTCGTTGAAGCAGTGCTGCGTGTTGGACCCGCCGAACAGAATCAGCTTGCCCCGCCACGCCACGGCGCTGTGTCCCCAACGCGCGTCGGGAACGCCGTCCTCCGCCTTCGCCGCGACCACGCGCGGCTCCTCCCAGGTCAGCCCCTTCCGCCGCGACGCCGCCTCCGCGACGCTCACCGAGTCGTCGCCCTGCAGGATGCACAGCGAGTTTGAGAAGCCCTCGAAGAAGCCCTGCGAGCCGCCGAACAGCGCCACCACCTCCGTGCCGGGCAAGCCCGCCACGGACACCGTCGTGAGCGTCCCCGAGCACCGCGGGAACGGCGGGTCTCCGGACGCGTGCAGCTGCTCGAGCGCCAGCGGCGACTTTTGTAAGTCGAGCAGGTGCAGGTCGTTGAAGAAATCCGCGCCGCTGCCTTGCCCGCCGAAAAGCAAAATCGTGTTCCCATCCTGCGAAACGTCGTCGGGGAGATCAATCGGCGTGAGTGGGTGTCGCCGTCGGGTGAACGCGCGCGGCGAGGCGTGAAGGTTCGCGTGAGTCGCGAAGCTCACGGCCCGCGTCTCGGGAACGCGAGAGCGCGACGAAGTCGGCGGCGAGCGATGAGCGCACGCGGGCTCAGAAAAGAAAGAAACGTCGTTTCCAAAAACTCGAGAAAAACGCGGGACCGGCGTCGTCACAAATCTGATTCGCTCTCGACGCGCGCGCACCGCGCAACGCGTTGTTCGCGCCCGGGCGGCGGGCGGCGAGGCTGGCGCGCGAGGAGAGACGCGGGCGGGAGACGCACCCCGATGGCGGTGCACCGATGGAGATACCGTGCGGCGAACTTGCTGGAGTGGTCGATCTCTGTGACGTCGCGAGAGGGCGGGAGGGGCAGGTCAGACGTGGTGACGCGCGCGTGAGCCCGAGGCGGTCGCGTCGGGCGTTTGGCGCGATGCGGAAACGTTCGCGCGAGAGGTCAGAATCGCGCGGCGGTGCGGTGAAGCGCGCGTACCTTCTCCGCGCGCTTTCTCGTTCCACGTGAACGAGTTAGGCGCCGGATCCATCCAGAACTTGAACATGGTCTTCCAGGCGGGCTCCTCCAGGATTTCGCCGTGGTTGTACCTGTGCGCGCGACGAGGAGCAGGTCAGCGCGTGTGCGGAGCGACTCGTCCGCTGCCGCGGTGCGAAAAGAAAAGAGACGAGATTCGGTGTCGACGGAGACGACGGCGGGCGCGCACGCACCTCTCGTGCGGGAGTGTTTCGGGCAGCACAATCTTGGCCTGGTCCGCGAGCTTTGCCGCGAGCTTGTCACGCCACAGGCTCTCCGACCTGGACGCTTGGCGGAACGTCGCGCACGTCGCCTCGGCGCGCGCCAAATCCGAGTCACCCAGAAACCCAAACACCTCGCGCAGCACGTGCGCGGGAACTCTGTCGAGCAGCATGCTGGGCTGGTCCTGCTCCATCACGTCCTCGGCAGACTCCGACCGCATCATGCGTCCGTCTGCGGTCCTCTTCCACCCGGTGCGGGCGCTCATGGCGCGCGACCGGCGGGGCGCGTGAAGTTGTGGCGCCGCGCCTGCCGTACCGAAAAGTGCAGCAACGGCGGGAGATCGCGCGCGTTTCGCGGCTGCGCTTGAAGCAAGACGAATATTAGATCCTGACGTGTCCTTTCAGTCTGACAAAAGAGTAAACGGGCGGAATTTTGCGCGGTCGTTTTTTTTCGACCGATATCGGATACGGGGCGACAGTTTCCGACCGGGCAAATCGGCCGCACGCGTCACGACGACAGATCGTTTGGCGCGCGAAAACTGTTTGCAGATAGTTTCTCACTCGGAAGCGCGAGGTGCTTTTTCTTTCGTTCGTGATTTTCGGGAGGAGAGCCGGGGAGACGAGCGAGCGACGCGATCCGACGACGACGCGGTTCTGAAGCTCGGACGACAACCGGTGTGTTGGGCGGTCGCGCGCGCGGCGCCTTGCGCGTCTCTCCGGTATTGGTCTCTCCGCGCGTCGCTGTCCGGCTGACGACGTCGCGACGAGGACGCGTCGCCTTCGCAAGGCGTCGCGCGCGTTCACTCCTCGACGGGCAAGACGTTCTGCATGCTCGCCACCTCCGCGTCGTTCGCCGCCGGGCCCTCCTCGCGCGCCCACATCTCCGCGGGCACGCGCGTGGCTTTCCCCGCTTCGATCGCCTCCCGCACCTTCTTCGCGAACTTGGCGTGCAGCTCGTGCCCGGCTTTGTACGCCACAATGTGCCCCACCGGGACGCCGACGTGTCCCGGCTCGGCGAGCAGAGACAAGTCGCCGACGAGGTCCAGGAGCTTGTGCCGCGCGGGCTCGTTCGGGAGCAGCATGGGCGGGTTCCAGAACGCGTCCCCGTTCGCGATGAGCGCGCAGTGCTCGGTCCCCCCCTTGATGTACCCCGCGCGGAAGTACGCCATGATATCCGGCATTGTGGCGAAGGTGCGCGCGCGCGCGAGCACGTCGGCGAAGCGCCCGTCCTCGGTGGGCGTCCAGCTCTCCCACTGCTTGCCGATGGCGCGGCTCTTGTACGTGAAGTCGATGCCGTACGTCAGCTTCGTCACCGCGTCCGGGTAGAGCGAGATGAAGGCGTCGCCCTGCGTCACCGTCACGGGCTCGTCCAGGCGCCACGCGCTTCGCTCCACGGAGGCGCCCTCGACAGAGCCGTCCGCCGTCGCCTTCGCGACGCCCACGCGCGCGGCGTGGTAGCAAAACGGATACGCCGAGCCGTCCAGGATGGGGATCTCGCCGGTGCCCTCGACCTCGATGCGCGCGTTGTCGACGCCCAGAGCCTCGAGCGCCGCGAGCAGGTGCTCTGTGGTGCCGACGGATTTCTGGGCGTCGCCGGCGTCCCCGAGCCGCGTGCTGAGCCGCAGCGACGGCTGCGTCTGATCGGTCGACGCCGGGATGCGCGGCGATTCGCCGTCGACGCCGAAGGCATCCGCGCGCTCCGCGAGCGCGGACTCGCTCTTCCTGCGGAGCGCCTCCGCGCGTTCGCGCGACCCGTCGATGCGCTCGTCCGAGCCCCGCATCATGCTCCGCAGCTGCTCCAAAACGAGATCCTCGCTCTCCTCGTCCGTCAGATTGGCGCGCGAGAACGCGCCGCCGGTTTCGTCGCGCGCGGCGTCGGCGGGGACGGTCCCCGCCGGGACGCGCACGAAGTAGCGCCCCTCGCCCGCGCGCGCGGGGCACACGCGCACGGTCTCCACCTCGCCGGAGTGCAGACCGATGCCCACCAGCGCGAAGCTGCGGCGCACCGTCTGCTGGTACGGCACGGACAGCGGCGTGACGGGAACGGCGTGGCGATCCACCAGCGCGGCATCCGCCAGCTCGCGGCGCGAGGTGAAATTCGCGTAGCCGCGGATGTCGTTCGCCTCCTTGGAGTCGAAGAAGGGGCGCGCGGCGTCGTCGTTGTCGCGCGCGGTCCTCGGGTTGGAAGGCGCGGACGCGCGAGTCACCGCGGCGCGGCGCGCGCGGCGAGCGGGGAGCGCGGAGCGCGCCCCGACCACCCCGAACGCGCGGTGCGCGCCGGGGGCACCGCCGCCGGCGCGGCGTGAGACCGCGCGCGCGGCGGCGGAGACGCGTGTGCCGCACTTGGGCGCCGCGGTCGACGCGCGCATCGCGGGGGTCATCGTGCCGATCATTCGAACGTGTCTCGCGACGACGCCGAGGTGCATGCGCTCGCGAGAGGCGTCGCCGGTCGCGAAACGAGGGTCGCCGCCGCTCTGCGAACGCGAATCGCCCGCGTCGAAGCGACAATCACGAGTCGCCCTTTGGAGACGGCTCCGTCCGTGTCCGGTCGACGCTCGGCGCGCGACGGCGGGGACGCGTGAGAGCGGCGAACGCGTGTGTGCGCGGACTGCTGTGGCGAACGCCGTTGTTGCGCGGCGGGTCGCGTCGCGGGTTGGCGAAAAGTCGTCGCGGTCGCCGCCGACCGAAAACCTCAGGGTTCGCTTTTGGGGCGGCTTTTTCTTTTTCTCTTCGCGGAGAGCGGGAGGAAACTTTGGGTCACAGACCGTCGATCGATTTTCTTGTTTTACACACTCCGACTGCATACGTCTCATCTATGCAAAAATTTGAGGTCGCGACGGACGCCGTTTTATTGAAGCTGGCTGGCATCGGAAGGTGTGCGCCACAGATCGGAGCGTCGCGGCGGTGACCTCGGGCGTCGAGCGCCTTTCTTCGCGAGTCCGGAGGCGTTCGCGACCGAGCGCGACGCGAAAGGCGTCCGAGTCGAGACGCTTCTCGTCTCGGACCGGTGTCTCGCGGCGGGGGCCGTCACCCGCTCCGCCAGCCGTCGTCACCCGGCTTTCAAAGCGGAGGTTCCTTTTCGCAGCCATGCGCGACGGTGCCCCTCCGCCCTCCTCCGCGTCCGCGCCCGTGTGCCGCATCTGCTGGGAGAGCACGTGCGAAGCGAACGGCAGCGACGCGTTCCTGACCCCGACGCCCTGCGCGTGTCGTGATGAGCGTTCGAACGTGCACCAGGATTGCCTCGAGCGGTGGATACTGGAGGCGCGGAGCCAGGGCCGGTTCGAGTGCGGGACAGTGTGCCACGCGTGCGGCGCCGAGTACAGCCACCCGGCGCTGGACCAGACCGTGCTCTCCGCGATCGCCAAGGCGGCGGTGCCGTCCGGGGCCTCGCGCGAGCACGACACGCGCGAGCCGATCGCCATCGTCGGCGGCACCGGATACGTCGGGCGCGGCGTGTGCCTGCACCTCGTGAACCACCCCACGTTTCGCCTCGGCGCCGTCGTCGGCAGCGCCGCCACCGCGGGCAAGCCGTTCTCCGCCGTCTTCGAGAAGAAGGAAGAGGCGCTCGTCGAGCACTACGGTGCGGACCTGTGGAAGCCGCAGCGGTTCCCGCAGGAGTTCATGAGCGTTCGCGTGAGTTCCGTCGAGGAGGTGATCGCTCGCGGCGAGTGTCGCGCGGCGCTCTCGTTCATCGCCCCCGAGCACGGCGAGATCGAAGACGCGCTGGGCGCGGCGGGCATAAAGGTCTTCTCCATCTCGCCGCACGCGCGCTTCGACCCCGCGAACCCGCTGAGCGTCCCCGAGGCGAACCCCGAGACGCTGCGGGACGCCGTGGCGGCGTCCTTCGCGAACAAAAGGAAAGACGCGCGCTCGCTCGTCAAGTCGCCCAACTGCGTGACGTGCGGGGTGGCGGTGGCGCTCAAGGCGCTGGACGACGTGAAGAAGTGGGGGGGCGTCCGCGACGTGGCCATCACGACGTTCCAGAGCCTTTCCGGGCGGGGGGACGCGAAGTACCCGCGCGAGCTGGTGATGGGCAACGTGTACCCGCTGAAGGGGACGGTGGAGCGGACGGGCGAGTACCAGAAGGGCGAGCTGAAGCGGCTCATGCCTGGCGTCGAGAAGGTCTCCGTCGGCGCGTACCGCGTGCCGGTGCAGAAGGGGCACCTGGTGGACGTCCGCGTGCGTTTCAAACGAACGAACGACTTCAGAGACTCAAATTCCGGTGCACGAACGGCGAAACAGCCCACCGCGGCGGAGATCAAGGAGGCTTTCGAACGGTTCGATCCGTTGCGCGACGCGCCGTTGCCGTCCAAGCCGCGGCGCGTCGTCGTCGTGAAGCCGCTCGACGCGCCAGCGGGTTTAGGGTCGTCGGCGGCGGCGCCGCCGCCGCCTCGGCTGGGCACGCCGCGCCCCAAGGACGACTGCGACTTCGAGAACGGCATGGCCGTCTGCGTGGGGAACATCGACGTCGAGGACGACTGCTTCGACGTCGCGTTCTGCGTCGTCGTGAACAACGTCGCGCGCGGCGCCTGGGGCGCGGCGATGCTCAACGCCGAGTACTGGGCCTACCTGCGGAACAGGAAACCCGGCGAGAGCGCGTTCGGGAGCGACGATGCCGAGCGCGAGCGTGTTTCGTGAAAGGAGAACCGTAAGTACGTCGTATTCATATGTTTCGACGATATCGGTCTTCGTGTGATGCACCGAGAACGCGCGCGTCACTCGCTCGTCGTCGCGTCCGCCGCCTTTCGCGGCTTTTTGGGCGTCGCCGGCGCCTCGACGCGGCTCTTCCCGGGCCCGGCGCGCAACCTTTTGCCCTCCATCAGGTCGACGTTCTCCCAGTCTAGGAGCACGCGCTCGGTGGAGTCCAGCACGATGAGGATGGTCCACAGGATCTCGAAGCACAGCGTTTCGTTCTCGTCCAGAAACGCCACGCGAATGTCCATCAGCGAGCCCGTGACCTTGGTGATCTTCGTCTTGATGAAGTACCGGTCGCCGAGCGCCAGCTCCTTGTGGAACGTGGACTGGATCTTCGCCGCAAAGAGGTTTCTTTTGTAGTAGAGCTCGACGTGCGACAGGCCGCTGCGCGCCATGAGCTGCTCGACGCCGTCCACGGACCGCGCGACGATCATCTCCACGGTGTAGTGCTGGTTCATGTCGATGTCCCGGAACTCCACGCGGCGGTCCATGGAGACCTCCACGCCGAGGTCCACGACCCGGGGCGGGTTCAGCACGAACGCGGGCCCGCCGATGCGGAAAAACTGAAACGCCTTCTTGAACCAGTTGTACGCGAAGTACTTGGCGAGGAAAAAGTAGGGCGTCTCCCCGACCGTCTTGCCCGCTAACCGGCGGCGAATCAGCTCGTTCAGGGTGTCGTAGTCCACGTTCGGAAAAGGCACGGCGTTCGCGTCCCCGCGGCCCGCGGGCGCCTCGTACGTCGTCGCGTGCGTCGCGACGGCTTCCGCGAAGGCCGACATCGGCGCGTCCGCCGCTAGGAGCTTCGTTGTGACCCCCGTGCCGAGCGCGTCGTTCACGCGGCTCAACAGCTCGACGGCGTTGAGCGAGTGCATGCCGTTGTCGAACGTCGTCTTGTCGAAATCAACCTCCTGGTCCGTCAGGTCAAGAACCGTCGTGCGCACCACCGAACGCACAGCCTCCACGCGCTGCTCCGGCGTGAGCTGCCGCAGGCGCGCCAGCGACGTCGCCGGGTCGAGCGTCTGCGCGCGGCCGTGCGGCGCCGACTCGTTCGCGGGGCGCCGCGTCTCGGGCTGCAGCCGGGGCTTCGCGCCCTCGACGCGCGCGAAGCGCACGCGGCCCATCGCCGCGAACGTCTCCCAGCTCGTCCTCTTCGTCCGTTTCGCGCCGTCACGCGCGATGTTCACGCGTTTGCGCTCGTACCTCAGGTCCGCCACCAGGTAATCGGCGTGCTGCTCGACGATCTCGCCGTGCACGACGCACGCCCCGATGGCGCCGGCGGTCAAATCGCCGGGCGCCTCGGCGAGGTGGAACTCCTTCACGGCCACCGGGATGAACGTCGCCGCGCGCACCGCCGCGCACGCCACCTGCAGTCCGGCGTCCAGCACGGCCGCCAGGTGCGTCCCGTTCACCTCCGCCTTGAACACGTGCCCGGACCACTCCACGCCCGCCACCGCACGGTACGCCCCCGCGTACTCCAGCCGCAACGCGCCGCACCGGCGGTAGTGCTGCGCGGCGGTGGCCTCCTCCGTGACCGTCGCCTCCGCGGGCGACGCGAGCGCGAGCGCGCGTCGCGCCTTCGTTCGTTTCGCGGCGACTTCGTCGACGGCGGCGTCCGCCGCGTTCGCGCGCTTGCGCTTGACTGATGACGCGGCGGGCCGTCCGTCCGTCTCATCGGACGACGCGGCGCCGATCGCCGAAGAACCGTCGGCGGCGGCGCCGAACGTCGTCGGGCCCACCGTCTCGGGCGCGCCGGCGCCGGCGGCGACGTTCGCGCGGAGCACCGTCTCGTCCCCAACGGTCGCCTGCAGCGCCTTCCTGCGCTTGGTCACGCGCACGTCGGCGTCCGCGGCGTGCACGCCGCGCATGAAGGCGACGTCGGCGAGCTTGCGCGCGTCCGTCTCCGCGGCGAGCATGCAGAGCCACCCCGCGCCGGGCACGATGGGCCGGCCCTGCACGACGTGGTGCGAGAACGTGTACTCGTCCCAGTACTTGGCGAGGTCCAGCCGCGCGTTCGTCGTCGCGCCCGTCTTGCGCCATTCCGCAACCATCGCCGCGATCGGGGGCAGCACATCGCGCCGCGCGAGGCTGGCGTCCGGCGCCGGCTCGCCCGCGAGCAGCAGCCGCAAGGTGGCGCGCGATGTCTTGTTGGTGATGGTCTTCGGCAACGCGTCCACGGCGAAGACGTGGTCGGGCGCGGCGTACGCGCCGACTTCTTTGGTCACCGCCGCCGCCGCCGCCGTCCTGAACGCCGCCACGTCGATGGCGTCGACCGAACGGGGCGGGCGCGGGTTTCGTTTCGCTTTTTGGGTGCGCGCGGACCGTTTCGGTTTCGGTCTCGGTTTCTTCTCCGCGTCGTCGTCCGCGTCGTCCGCGCCCCGTGAGTCGTCTCGTACGAACGAGACGAACGCCACGGGCGCGTCGCCCTTGACGAAATCCGGCGCGCCGACCACCGCGCAGTCGCGCACGCGCCACCCACCTACCCGGATCCCCCACAGACACCGCTCGATCTGCTCCGTCCCGACCCGGTTGCCGTTGACGTTGATCACCTCGTCCGAGCGCCCGTGGAACGTGTATCCGCAGGGCGTGGACGAAGAAGCGTCCGCCGCGCGTCTTTTCCGCGGACGACCCGCCGAACCCGCCGCGGAAACCGCCGCGCCCGAGTCGGCGTCGCGCTTCCTGGCGACGTCCCCTTGCACGAACCCGCCCGCGCCCGGCGGCCAGTACGCGCTCGCGAACTTCGCCAGGTTCCCGCGCCAGGGCGGCTTCGCGTTCAAGACGCCGTCGCCGCACTTAGAGGCGTCGCCGAAAACCGTGAGCGCGAGGCTGGGGAACGGCGCGGTGAGCACGACGTCGCTCGTCTCGGCGGCGACGGCGCACCGCACCCAGGGCAACGGGTAGGTTTTCGTGTCCGGCTCGAACTTCGTCTCGCGAATCGGTTTGGAAACGTCGCGGGAAAAGACCACGCCGCCGTGCTCGGTGGCCCAGTAGGAGTTGATGAAGCGCTTCGTAACGTGCGTCTGCGCGTACGCGTGCACCTCCGCGCTCACCGGCTCGGCGCAAAACGTCGCGACGCGCAGGTGTTTTTTACTCCGCGCAGCGACGGCGTCCAGGCGCGCCGCGTTGGCGGGGTCCGTCATGAGCTGACGGATCACCGCGCTGCCCGTCTTGAACACCGTGACGCGTTCGTTCGCGATCGTCTCGAACGCGCGCAGCGGCGTCGGAAACACCGGAGAGCCGACCATCAGCACCGATCGCGTCGCCGCCAAAAGCGGGCCCATCAGCATGTAGCTCTGTCCGGTGATCCAGCCGCTCGAGCCCACCGTGAGCACGCCGCCGGCGACGCCGTCGCCGCCCTCCCCCGCCGCGCACTCGAACACCGAACGCATCGTCTCCAGCACGCCGGAGACGTACCCGCCGTGCCCGTGCACGATGCCCTTGGGGCGGCCCGTGGATCCGCTCGTGTACGAGACGAACAGGGGGTGGTCGCTGGGCACCGGGACCGCCGCGATCGGTCGCGTCGATCGCGTCGCGCGAGACGCGTTTTTTTGAGAAGAAGCTCGCAGCGCGGTCCCCCGCGTCTCGTTCGCCCCGCCGTCCCGAGCTTCTTTCAGGTCTCGCAACGCGACCCGGCGCGCGTTCGCCTCGGCGAACGCCTCGGCGTCCGACATGCTCGCCCAGCGCGCCAGATCGCACGACGCGCGCAGACCCTCGTGGTCGGCTTCCATCTCCAGAAGCGCCGGCGGCGAGACGCGGGCGCCGGCGGCGGCCGCCGCCGCTGCGCGCCTCGCCTTGGCGGCGCAGTCGACGGCGACGCCCGCGTGCGTGGTGGCGGCTTTTCCGCCTCCGGAAGCGCCGAAAACCACGAGCTTGGGCTGCAGGTCCTCGATGCGGCTCACCAGGACGTCCTCGGCGGCGTCGACGGCGGTGGCGCTGTAGGCGGCGCCCAGGCGCTGGCAGGCGAGCATGTACACGCAGTGCGTCGCGTCCGTGGGCGCGTGGAAGAGCACGCGGTCGAACGCGCGCACGCCGTGGTCGTCCCTGAGCCTCGCGGCTGTCGTGGCGACGGCGCCCAGCAGCTCGCGCCTCGTGATGTTCACGCGAGGCGTCGATTCGGTGATCTCCTCGGGCAGAGCCGTGAGCGCGACGTCGTCTCCGCGCCCGTCCAGGACGTGCCGATCGCACGCGTTGAAACACGCGTTGGTCTCGGCGCCCGCGAACCAGCGGAAGTACGGCGCCTCCGAGGCGTCGCACAGCGCGTGCCACGGCGTCCACGACGTGTCCTTCAGCGCGGTCTTAGCGGAAGCGCCGGGCGAGACGCAGGCATCGCGCGTCCGCCACCGGCAAGAGCCCGCGTCCCACCACCACAACTCGCCCGCGGCTCTCGCAGCTGTCGCCAGAGCCTCCGGCGACGCCTCGAAGCCGGACGCGGCGGACGCCCCGCCGGGGGGCTTCGCCGCCTTAGAAGCCTTGCGCGGCGGCATCCTCGCGATCGGTGCGTCGAGCGCTCGACCGACGGAGGCCCGGCTCTTCACGCGCGCGGCGCCTTCTGGACGATCGGCTCGCGCGCGTTCGTGTTTCCTTTTTCTCGTGACTGCCAGTCACACTGGCTTGGCTCTTCCCGACGCGCCTTGTGAGAGTCCTGAGATTCCCTGCCTGATTCCACCCACAACTGTCGAAAAAACACGCCCGCTTGCGATCGACGGAGGTGCCGTCATCGCGCCGCTCCCCCCTCGTCACTCGTACATGCGCGCCGTCCTCTCGAGCTCGACTCGACTCGCGGCCCCTCACCTCCGTCGCCTCTCGCCGCACGCCTCGCGCGCGATGTCCGCCCCCCCGCGTGCCGTACCCGCGCCCATGGTGAGTGAGCTCTACGCGCCCGCGCCCGTGGAGGGCCGCTGCGCGCTCGTGACCGGCGCGTCCAGCGGCATCGGCCGCGCCACCGCCGAGCGGCTCGCCGAGCTGGGATGCCGCCTGGTGGTCGCCGCGCGCCGCGCGGACCG
>MDSV01232868.1_pt1 | contig 11785 bp, 16 predicted proteins | sample 810851 | NCBI WGS metagenome assembly MDSV01 (sample SAMN05326640, study PRJNA326480) | marine metagenome | isolation source: seawater | place: Atlantic Ocean: North East | collected 2012 | reverse complement strand
TTTTATCTTTTTCTCTTGTGATACTTTAAATGTTTTATCAAATGGTGTTCCACATAAAGGACAGTTACTTGGATATTTTCCAGCAAATGAAGGCATATGAAAATTACAGTTAGAACACACTTTCTTAATCACTACATTACCTTTAATAAGATCAGGTTTTCTGAATGCGTTTGCAATACCCTGTGTAATCATAAACTTCTTCTCATTTATTCTAGCGGTACCTTCTTCATCGTATAAAATGATGTCACTGGAGTTTTCTTTTTGTTCTTCAATATAACTCTCTATCTTTCCTTTTAATAAATCATTCATCGCATCATTTAACATTTGAAATAAACCATCAACATCTTTTTCTGCTATCATATCCATATTTTTTTGTATAGGACGGGGTAATGCGTCTCTTGATTTGAGATAAAGTTCAGCTACTTCAGGTTTAATTAATACTGAACCTTTTTTAGTTTTAACTTCAAAGCCTTTACCTAATTTTGCGTCAGTAACATTACTTTTTGTTAAAGCACTCTTCATTTGATTGACCATTGGTGCAACACTTGAGTTACTATCTGTATTTAAGATATACTCTCTTCCTATTGGCACTTTACCTTTTGCACCTCTAACTGCTTTTTGCACATCACTCTTGGTGATTGATTTAAATTCGTTAATTTTAACTGATTTTTTTTCTGACTTTGAAAATACTTCAACATCTTCCACTATATCTTCTATACCTAACATTTTTTCATAAGCTTCTGAAATTGAATCATTGATTCTGAAGCTCATTTCTTTAGTTTCTGTGATTTTCATAACTTTGTTGACTCCTTAGCGTATCTATATTTACTTAATTAAGAGTAAAAAACCCTTTTGTATGATGTATAATACTATATGAATACTCAAATAAAAAAATTCGGTGACTTGAACATCTTCATAGATGCATCATATGTTATGTATTATACAGTTCATGGTGCTTTTTCTATGTGGAAGAATGAATATAACTCTAGATTTAATGAAAGATGTCCAGAGAAAGTAGTACAAGACGCTCCTGACATTACAAATGATGACAAATACTTATACTGTCTTCAGAAAAAGATGGAAAACAATCTAGATTCTATATTCAATATTATTAAAGATAAAATGTTTGACGGTTTTCATCCTCCTGGTTTAAGACCTAAAGTTTATTTTTGTCTTGATGATGTGTCTCGAAATTATTGGCGAAAACAAAGTATATTTAAAGAGTATAAGTCTCATAGAAAGTCTGTACCTTCTTTCTTCAATGCCGGTAAAGCTTTTAGATATTTGTATGAGATAATATTACCACAACTTGAGTTAGAAGAGTTCTTTGGTATCAAGAGTATTCTTGTTGAATCAGCAGAAGCAGATGATATTATCATGACACTTATTCGTAGAATGAAACATAATAATAATTGTATTATTGCTACAGACCATGACATGATACAAGTTCTAGATAAAGCTAGAATGTTTGATTTACAAGGTAAAGAGATAAACATTAATTACATATCAAACAAATGTATAGGAAGTGAAGATATGACAAGTGAAACATATCTTAAGACTAAACTTCTTGTCGGTGATAAGTCTGATAATATTCCTCAAGTATTTGAAAGAGTTGGTTGGAAGAAAGCATGGGATTTAATGAGTAATAAAGAAATATTAAAAGAGAAATTAAAAGACCAACAGGCTTTTAATCGACTACAACTTAATTCAAAGTTAATTGATTGTAAATATATACCTAGTGGTATTCAAAAAGATATTATAAAATCTTACATAGAAACCAAATCATAAGGGTATAATCAATTATGATGAAAGAACAACCAAATGTAGTAATCTACAAGTATTCATCCATTGCATCATATATGCTTGAGAGGTTTATAGACGACCAGTCCGATAGTGTTGTTCGTGAAGGTGATAACATAATTTTTACAAGAAATTATGAAACTAAATTTTTAGTAAAGGCGTTTACGGATTATATTACTGATTTCTTCAGTATAGAAGAAGAACATCCTTATGGTAAGCAAAAAACTATAGTAGTAGGCACATGTTATTCACATCATAATTGGAAATGCAAATTTATTGATCAGATTGAAAACAATTCTGCAAAAAAGTTTATTAAATCAAAAGTACCTATTAGATATGCTTTTTCTGATAGAAATTTCATGGCAGATGAATCACTAATAAATCAATTATTAGATACTCTCGTAGGAAAACTTATGAGAGGTGACATAACAGTTAACACACCTGATTTTTCCACTGTAAAATTTGTATTCGTAAAAGATGTATCTGAGAATGATATTGCATCTATTTTAAAAAGTTATCATAGTTATAAAAACTGTTATGTATTTCCTAATTCAAAAGCTGAAATACTATTTGATATTAACAAAATGGTATATAAATCAGTATCTAAGAGTCATAAAATCACATCAGACCTAAAAGATAAAGTTCTTTATATGTATGAACTTGCTTGTTCTCCTGAAGAAGATGAATAAATAACCATGTATGAGTAAAAATAAGTATACTGGTTGGAAATTGATGTCTAGTCGAAAGAAGTTCGAGGAAGCACCTGAAGAATATGTTGGTTTTGTCTATGAAATACTTGACAAAGAAACTAACATGAGATACATAGGTAAAAAGAAGTTCTGGTCTAAAGTCACAAGACCACCTCTTAAAGGTCGAAAAAATAAAAGACACTCACTCAAAGAATCTGATTGGAAAGATTATTATGGCTCTAGTGATGAAGTTAAACAACTTGTAGAGAATACAGGCACTTGGAGATTTGACAGATATATACTTCGTCTGTGTAAAACATCAGGTGAAATGTCTTACTATGAAATGAAGGCACAAGTTGAAAACGATGTATTACTTAAACCTGATGAATATTACAATGCATTTATTGGTGGTAAGATTCATCGAAGTCATCTAGGTCATTTAATTAAGAAGAAAAAGTAGTATAATCCTTTATGAGTGAAGAAAAGAAAAGGTCGTTTTTTGATTGTATGAAGAATATTGTTCAAACGAAGAACAAAGATATTCTAGAATCAGATATATCATCACCAACTTTCGATACGATGTATTCAAAATATATGGTTCAAAGATATATTAGCATGTATCCAGCATATATGAAGTTTATAGATAAACATCAAGTTGCTCTAGAATCATTATCTAATGAAATGCACTATAGATTTCTATTTAAAGTTATACCACAAAACAGAAACTTGTGGATTAAGTACATATCTAAAGGTAAGAAAAAGAAGTAGATTAAAATATTTCTTCTTTCATAAATTCATTTAACATCTTATTAAATGGTTTGTAATATTCCTGTATATATTCGATATGTTCATCTTCTATTTCAGAAGACGCATCATATAACTTCGAATTGAAATCGTGTGACTGAACTTTTAGATTTTCATTTATTTCTATTTCTTCTATCTCTAAAAAATTAAATATAGAGTTATAATATTTCTTTTTATCTTCAGAACTACCGGACAAATCCGAGAATTTGTTTATTAACACGTTTCTATCAAAGTTTGGTTTACCTATTATGGATAGTATATTTTTTATATGAGTTATGTATTCACCTTGATAAAAATAATTACCAGTCCCATTAAAAAGATATTTACCTCTGTGTTTAGGGTGATCTATATATCTAATGTGTTCATCTCTATTCTTTGTGTACCAACCTTGATTCTTATGCATTTCAATTATTTCATTTAGCTTATTAGGCTCTAAACCTACTCTTTGATTTGCTATGAAATCTATTCCGTTTTTATGTTCATTGTAAAAATCTTCACCATTTCTATTTTTGACATCTTCTATTGAGTTTGGATTAGTGGACATTTCAAATACCATTCTAAAGTGTTTGTAGTGTGATAAAAATCTATCAACAGGGTCTCTTAAACATATCATCATTTTTATACTAGGAAAATCACTTAACAATCTACTCATTTGTAAAGGACAATAAAAATATGCAGGTGTACATTCAAAATTCTTTATTTTAGGATTAAAATTAGTTGACCATATTTCTTTGTATGCATTTAGTGTTCTATGGTCATAGAAACCATCATAGTAATGATATTCTTTTTCTAAAGGTCTTTGAAAACCTCTTCCCCAGCCATCACCTTCGAATAATAAAGGGTGTTCTTTAATATTATTCCAAACAGTTGAAGAACCTGTTTTCATGGGACCTAACATTATAAAATCTGGACCTCTACCTACATACACGTTTCTATTCTCCTAAATCTTCAAAGTTATTATCTTTTAGTCTTAGCCATCTTTTATATTCATGATGATTTTCAAATCTGTCTACAGTTTCTTGTTTTATAAGACCCTCTGAAACATAATAGTCCCATCCTTTATTTGAACTAGTATTTGATCTTGGTTTAATTTTATATTTGTGTGAGAAATAAGTCTCTAGGAAGTGTCCGAAGTTTTCATCGTTGAACTCTTTTACAAAATCTAATTGTACAATCCAATAAGGTATACTCCAAAGTATCAGATTTTCAGGTCTTAACATCTCATTTACAAAAGCATCTATACTCATGTTTTTTATATCCATTTCAACTAACTTAAATGGATTTTTCTCTGACTCTTTTTCTACTGCGAAACACCAAAGAGAACATATCAAATCTTTCGGTTCACGAACAAATGTAAACAAGAACCAATCATTTTTCTTATATTGTAAAATTGTATCTCTGTCCCAACTTATGTGATGATTATGTACAAAAGCCATACCTTTTTCTTGTTTATCAATATCAAGTAACTCTTCTTGAGTAAAGTCTCTCCATATCTCTGAATACCAAGTATTATATATTTTATGATTTTTTAATATGTCCCAGAGGTAGTCCATTGTATAAACACCTGCACATTTACCAAAATGTATAAAACCTATCTTTTTAGGAGTAGTTGATATTTCACTTACATCAAACTCATCTTTTATGAAGTCTAATACAAAACTATTCTTACCTTCACATGATACTTTAAGTGTAGATACAAGTCTTTTTATGTCTTTTTGAACATTAGTATCTTTGAAGTTTATTTCAGGGTCTGTATGAACATGATAACTTTTTATCTCACCTAATGTTTCTTCTAGATACTCTATATCTTCTGCAAAATAGTTTCTCCAAAACCCTATATTATGTGTTCTATCAAATATATCTGTATCAAAAAAGTTAGGTATATTATTCATACACTCTTGTTCATAAAAAAGAGAGCCATACAGATAATTCTTTTCCCACCAGTCTGGAAAATCTTTTCTAGCACAGAACAGATAACCAGCATTGTATATTCCTGAAACACTTTCATGTGAATTTTTATTTAATATAAAGTGATAATGTGGTGATAAGACTATTTCATGATTATATGTTAGTTCTAATTCATGAACTAGTATAATATCAGCATCTAAGAAAAAAGTAGTATTATGTTCACTCATCGCAAATCTCATAGCTGACATCTTTTTCAGAATAGGCATTTTTTGATGATATTGATTTAAGTTTAGGTGTGTAGAACTCATCTCTTTAGATTTCTCTTCTATTTGTTCTTCATCTAACTCAACAGAGAAATATAAATCTTTTATGTTGTACTTTTCAGCTCTTTTTTCTATGTATTCTTTTGAAACAGTGTCACATACAATGTAAATTGGTTGATAATGAAATTTTCTAATACTTCTTATAGATATGAAGGACTCTTTCATCATAGGTTCTGTTGTTACAGTTGAAAAACTTTGAAGATAATGTTTTTTATCTGATTTCTTTTTCTTTAAGACTAGATTTAAGTGTCTGTCTCTGTCATCACAATAAACAACAGTATGTGCAAAATCATGATCTCCTGTTAAAAGTGCTTGTGACATAAGACGATTTAACTGTTCATCATCTCTATGTCTTAGTATCGTCTTGTTTTTTCTTCTTTTATTTAATACGAAATCATCATACTGACCTACAGAGTCATTGATGCTTATGAAAACTCTACAACATCTTACACCTAAAGAAGTGTGTTTTGTATTTTCAAGTAAAGTTCTATCAATACTAGATAAGAACTCACTTACACTCTCTACTTCATTGTCTAGTATGAATACAAAATTAATCCACTCACCTGATTGTAGAATAGGTGATATAAGACTTAAGTCTTCAAATCGATTTATATTCATGACTAGATTTCTATCTTGTAAACCATCTCTGGTACTATAGCCGTGATTCGCTCTAACACTTGTTATTTTTTTAAGACTTTTAAAATTATACTCTTCTGGAAAATATTTCTTTTTTATATCTTCGTCTTTTTCTAGAATTACAGAAACTTTGGTTTTGTCTATTTGTTTTATTGAGGAATCATCTGTGATACCCTGAAAACAGAATGAATTTGAAAAACTCTCATCAATTAGAAAGTAATTACCGTTATTTAGAAGAAACAATTCTTTTTTATTGTGATTAGCTCTTTTTACTTGATCAACAATTAAGTCTTCATAGAATTTGTAGACATTATCTTCTACTTTCTTTATCTCATATGTTTCATCTTTGAAATGTAACTTAGGTATAGCCATCTAAATTTTCCTTAACAATACAGCTCTATTTATCTATTATACATAGTATTATGATAGCTTAAAACTTCACCTCGTAGCTTTTTATTTGCCGACCATTGAAGTAAACCTGTCTTCACGTCAGTTTTTAGGTCTGAACTTGGGTTGAAATTAAATCTCTCTAATAGTTTTTCTCTAAACTCGTATTTTCGATTATAGTTACCATGATAAAGATGTTCTATTTGTCTGTCCTTTAAGTAACTAGCACTCGTGATATGCTTTTGACATAGTTTATAATAATCAGTGTAAAGTTTTTTAAGATGACTACAATTATTGAGAGTTCTCTGTGATATGTTCTTTAGATTACCAGTAAAAGCACCCGCTAATAGACAGTCACCATTTCCTGTTATATGATAATCAAAAAGACCACCTATTTTATTAAGTACATCTCGTCTAATCGCCCAGCCATATCCTGTCCAACCTTTTCTTTCATCAACAAAGCAATTATTGTGAACTTTATATGTGCAACCACGTTCATCTAGTTGACGAACTGTTTCAAATAATTGTATTACTGAGTGTTTTTGTAGTCTATCTGCAATAGCCCAGTCTGTCAATGGATGACTGAAGATAATGTCTGCATCTACCCAAGATATGTATTCAAACTTTTTAGGTATCTTTTTTATAGCAATATTTATAAGTCTTTCTTTTTGCCATATGACAGTGTTCTTATCGGCACGAAGTCTTATAAATTTTTCTGATTCAGGTATTCTAAATTGACTATCACCAAACGCTAGTTCAATCACAAACATATTATCGTACCAGATATTTAATTTTCTGAACTTTTTAAAGTTCTCATTTTGGTAACAATCATTTTTATATGTAAAGACTGGAACTATAAAGGCGACCTTACTCTTCATAAAGTTGTTTGACCCTCGTTCTTATAACAATAACAACTCATGTTTGTAAGAAGTTCTGATAGTAATTTAAAATACGTCACAATTTCACCATCTAAAAATGCTTCTCTAGACATTGAGTCAGATATTGCTCTAGATGTTGTTATCCAGGATAATACCGTATTATCAGCCGGTAACTCAAACTTTACAGGTCTTAAATTATTATCCATCTCATTAATTGTCTTAATATCATCTTCAACTATTTTGTGATAACTTGCAATCTCTTCAGATGTTATTGCATCTTTACCGTTATTATAAAAATTCAATAACTCCTCTAGGAATAATTTTTGATAGAATAGTATAGATTTACAAGTCACACCTTTATCTTGATATGATTTCCAGTCTTTATGATCTCCTAGCTTATTGAAACAGTCGATTAAATCCATTAATAATATTTTTTCTTTTACTCTTATCATTATTCTACCTCTATTTTATCTATCGCTTTTAAAACAATATACTTACCTTTTGGTAAATCAAAATCATCAAAATCATCTACTGAACCACAAACTCCATGTAGTTCAACAGAATCCTGTTCATCGTCAATTCGAATAGCCGTTAAATCACCTTCATCTCTGTCAATGTGTTCTATAAGTTCTTTAGTTTTCATATTAGTAAACCTCACAAGTTTTTTGCCACCATTGTGGTTCAGGTCTTTTTGACCAAATCATTTTAAAACGATGTCTTTTCGTTGCATAAAAGGCTCTGTAAGCATCAATAGGATTATCAAGCATACACTCTGGATTGGAACCCATTGCTAATTTAAAAGTTGTCAAACCACCTTCTGATATATTCAAAGGATAATTAGATAGTGGTTCTCTTAATAATTTATCTGTTAAGTGTTTTTTACCATATCGATAAGTGTATTCATCACACAGATGACAAAAGAAGTCATAGTGCCATTTGTAATTAGCAGTTGTCTCTGTTGACCAAATAGTACATGGATGTTTTGGATGAACTGCTTTGTAAAGTGCATCTTCACGCCAATCAGTTAGTTTCCAATAACTCATCTTTCTACCTGATTTACTCTTGACTTTAGTTTCAATACCATCGAGTAATCTATGTGCTGTTGATAGCATCTGACCGGATTCAACAACCATTTTAGGAACATGTTTGTCACAATGCATCTCAACTGCTTTTTTAGGGTCTTTATGTAGCACAAATATATTCATATCTTTCCTTTATTAAATTAGATATAATATAGTAAAACTTACAAACAAAGTCAATTAAAATCTTTAAAACTTTTTTGTTCTTCTGATATTACTTTTGTCATGTCTTTCATCTGGTAAGCTTCATAAGTTGCATCGTCATGAAGCCATATAAGTATTCTCTGAGATACAGGTATACCAACTTGTTCTAACATGAGTTGATAATACGACAACTGTAATTGATACTTATTAAATGGTGTGTCTAGCATATCAGAAAATGGATAATATAATTTCTGATCTTTGAAATTTTTAAACAAGTCTTTATTTGTCTTGTAATCACCTATTAAGAAAGAGTTCTTCTTTTTATTATATAGGATAATATCACCAGTACCAGCATAAAGATATTCGTGATGATACATTTTTAGTTCTGTTGCAAAAGGAACTATATATTCAGGTAAGTCGTCCCAGAATGTTGAGATAGCTTGTTCTAAAGGTGTTGTAGGTTGTAAGCTTCTATCAAAAGCATATCTTTCACCAAAGTAATGTGCTTTATCACCTCTTTCACAAGCCTTTCTTGAGTTCTCTTCCCACTCTGATAAAACTTGTTCTTCAGTAACACCTCTTCTTCTTGCAACCATTTTACTTATATTCTTATCAAATGGTTTGTAGTATCTCTGAATTAATTTGGAAACTGATGGTATAACTTGTTCTTCTACAGTGTAGATATGATTATTTTCATCGAAGTTTAAGTGATTAAATAACTCACCACACTTCATATATAAAGATTCTACACTCATTTCAAACTCACATTCATACTACACTTTTTTTTAATAAAAATGATATGATATGAATATGACAAAAAACCAATATAAGTCATTGTCCTGTTCTGGTTTACATTATTTTATCATTTGATGATTTAATAGCATAAAAATCACAATACAAAATGACATATATTTTTAAATGAAAATTGTCATATCACAACCATACAGGTAATTATACTTATTTTTCTTCGATTTTATTACTATCTTCTAATGGTTCTAACACCATTTCACCGTTTTCATCATAATGATATTTTACAAAATTCTGTTCTGCTAATAAATCTAAAACCGCAGAAGTGCTAACTACACTACTTTTAGTGGCTCCGAGATCATAGGCATATAGCACTGAACCTATAAACCAAAGTGCTATAATTATGTATATCATTAATATTTGTCTCCACTTATGAAGTCAAAAATAAACCATATTAAAACTCCAATCAAAACCCATGTCATCATACTAAACATGTCATTAGGAGTTAATGGTAAGTTTTCATATATATTCATTGTTTTCCTTTTAAGTTATTTATAAAATATGTGACGACCAATCTTAACCGTGTTCGTCATCGAATCTTTCCAATAAGGTGATACATAATCAGCATGATAATGGTCAGCACCTTTAGTGTAATTAGTATTACATAAATTAGTAGCTATCTTATAAGCTTCAGTCCATCTAGGATGTCTTTTCGCTTTACGAATATTTTTATCAATCTCATTTAATCTGAATGGACCGTGAATATTATTCCAACAAGAAAATTGTTTATATCGTAAACATACTTCTTCGTATGTTCTATCTCTTTTTATGGCTCGATTATGTATAACTTCGTAAACTGCTTCAAGAGAGCCTTCATCATATTCACCACCAGCTTCAAGTATTAGAGTGGTAGCAACAATGGTTTTTTCATAGTCTGCATTAACAAAACAGACAAACCCAATTAATATACCTAAAATAATTATGATTAACTTTTTCATATCTCTCACTTTCTATGGATAATATACTACAAAAATGTAGTAAAGTCAACTTCTATTTTTGACTATCTCCAGGTAAAACTCTGTAATTATCCTGTACAGAATCAGGTGTAGACACTTCGATTATCTCTGAATCTTCTTCAAGTGCTATCAGTTGATGAGGTTCTAATGGCTCATTCCTCCATGTTTCACCTTCTTGTAAGATAATAGACCTTTGTTCAGCATTTTTAGTATTGATATAAATTAGTTCAAAAGAACCTTTACTCACATACCAAGACTCATCTTTTTCTCTATGAAAATGCATTGAGAACTTCGACATTGCTTTATCAAAATGCATGATTTTACCACAATACTTTTCATTTGTAGCGAATATCAATTCATATCCCCAAGCTTTTTTAACTTTACCGTCTAATCTTGTTGGTCCATCAACTACAAAATACTCACTCATTTTCTATGTACTCCCTTATATCAATCCAGTCTAACTTGAAATGTTTCTCTAATTGTTCTAGATTAGCTTGTGTAAATTCTTGATACTGTCCTTTTAATTTATCAGGAAAAGGTATCTCAACTATTGGTACATTATACTTCTTTGATAAAGATTTTGCGACATCGAAGAAACTAATTGCTTTACCAGTTCCTACATTGAAAACACCATTTTCTTCTATATCAAACATTCTTAAATGACACTCACATACATCATCTACACAAACAAAATCTCTTTTATAATTTTCACTGTCTTCAAATATTTTTATCTCATTATCTTGTAGTGCTTGTTTCTTAAATTTGTGATAAGGACTTGCTTGATCACCTTTATGATCTTCATGTTGTCCATAAACATTAAAGTATCTGAAGCCTTGAACTGTTATCGGATGAACAACTTGCTCATGCCATAGCCATCTATCAAATAGGTATTTTGACCAAGCGTATGGACTTTCTGGTCTGAGAGGACCATCTTCTGTAAAGTGTTGAGTTTGACCATATACACTTGCACTACTAGAATACTGAAAGTGTACACCATGTTTACAACACTCTTCGTATAACCATCTAGAAAACTCAAGATTAACATTGATTATTTTGTCAACGTCTCTTTCTGTTGTAGAAGATATTGCACCGAAATGAATTACTTTATCCATTCCTCTAACATCTGGTAAATCGTTTGAGTTTAGTTCATAGCCATATAGAGAGAAAGTATGATTCAGACGATTAACCATATTCTGACCAATAAAACCTTTATTACCTGTTATTAGTATTTTCATTTCACTTGTTTCATCTCTTCTATAATCTTTGTGGTGGAATAACCCTCTACAGTAGGTACAATATAGACAGGTGCAATATCTTTTCCTACGACATCATCTGGTTTGTAATCACCACCTTTAAGTATACATCTAGGTTGTA
>MDSV01205013.1_pt1 | contig 11786 bp, 12 predicted proteins | sample 810851 | NCBI WGS metagenome assembly MDSV01 (sample SAMN05326640, study PRJNA326480) | marine metagenome | isolation source: seawater | place: Atlantic Ocean: North East | collected 2012 | reverse complement strand
TTTATTTATCTCCACATCAAGTCCTGGTAAAGCATACATATCAGCGTGATATATCATAACAATATCATTGGTAGCATAATCGTTAACCAATGTATCATATAGAATCGTATGTCCCAATCTTGTTGGACCTTCGTTTCTGTGGATTTTTACATTTAGGTCTTTCTTCTGTATTTCTTGCATCCACTCCCAAGTTCCATCATTTGAAAAATCATCAGCCATGCATATCTCATGCACATATCCAAGATTCTTTCTAATACTATTATAACTCCATTTTAAATACTTTAAATTATTTCTACTTGGTTGTATAAAACTAATTGGTTTCATTAAAAGTCTCCTTGACTAAATTTAAAAATTCGTCATTGTCGTTGTTTTTCATTTTTTCACACTCTTTATCTATGAATGGGATTATATTTGGATTCATCATATAATAATAATTTTTTATATTTTTGATTCCATTTTCATTTTCCCAAAATTTTGGTCTTAAATCTGAAGAATTATACAAATATGTAATTGTTGGTTTTTGAAATAAATTTAATAAAAGTGTTGAACCCCCACTTATACCAATAAACCCTTCAGCATTTACAAATAAATTTAGTTGAAATTCATTATAAGTGTACTCTTGATTTTCAGATAACAAGTCATCAAATAAAACTACATCATCATAATATTTTGTCAATTCATAATCTGAAATCGTTCCACCACCTTGAATATCTGCTGTCAGTTGAATTTGACTTGCTCTTGTTGTCATTTCATTTTGGTCTATGACAAATTCTGTATTGTTTGGTCTTTTGTAAACTACGATGTATCCAATGCTAGTTAAATAATTAAATATTTTCTGTAAGCAAGGTATGTTAAAATAACCAATTGGTGGATTACCATGTTCCCAATTATATCTATTAGCAACAACTATAAATGGTTTATCAAACTTTAATTCATCATTTTTATAATGGTTTTTATAATCAGGCATTTTCCACTTTTCATAGTCTAATATTCCACAACCCACTTTAACATCTCTAAATGATTTCCAATGTTCCCATTCATCTTTATATAATTCTGCATTTTTGTGTGAACCATATATCCAACTATTCGGTAATGAACTTACTTTAGCAACATTGTTATCAATTGTTCTAAAATCATATTTTTCCTCTACATCATCACAAAAATAATAAAATGGTTTCATACCCTTAGATGTAATTACTTTTTCCAACTCACCTTGCTCGTGTAACCAATAAGCATATGGTAAAGCCAATGCCATTTCTATTCCAAATTCAGGATTACAATCTACAATCATATCATTTCCTCTAACTCTTTGACAGTGTATTGTTCTATTTCATTTGTGTAAGGACCATCTTCAGAAATTTTTTCATGTAAATTTTCATTTGGACTTAACCCTATTTTTTTGATAGATAATTTACAATTTTTTGGTGCATATTTATTAGTCATAGCTTTCAACAGGTTTCCAATCGATGCTGATTTCATATCTTCAAAATATGGTTTTGAATTTTTTGCATTTTTTAAGCATCTCATCATCAAATCAACAGCTACTTGTCGTGTTAAAAAAAATCTTGTAGCTTTTTTATCTGTGACAACCACTTGCTTACAATTCTGTATTAATTCTTTCCACCTATGTAAAACAGAATCTGTGGAATAAATTACATTCCCCAACCTTACCACTCTGTATTTTATATTTGGATTTATTTCTTCAAATTGGTTAAATAACTTTTCCATTAAAAATTTAGTAGCTCCATAACTACCTGAAACTTGAACCACTTTATCTGAACTGATACCTAATACAAAATCTACATTACGAGATTCCTCTAAAATTATTAAAGAACCAATGACATTACTTACGACAGACTCAATTGGTTTACCTGATTGCATACCATCAGCTACAGCAGCTAAATGAAATACCCCATCAACTTCTCCCATCACATCTCTAAGTAAATTTCTGTTACATATATTTCCAACCAATGTTTCTATACTATTAGATACTTCTTTTTTTAATTTTTCTAACTTTTTTTCATCACGAGAAATGACAACTACTTTCGCACCCATAGTCAACAATCTACTACATAAAGTTTTACCTATTATACCAGTACCACCTGTCACTAAATATTTTTTATCTTTTTTAATCATATGGAATCAAACCCCCTTAATTCATTATACGAATCTACTAATTGAACACTTGGAAATGCTATTAAATATTTATACTTTTTAAATTGTGTTTTATCTATTATCATTTTTGAATAATTCCAAGCGAATATTATTATCATATCTACATCTGAATCTTTTAATGTATCAACATCTACAATTGGTATTTTAGTGTTAGCAATATATCTACCACACCTTTCAGGTGATTCATCAACTATGAATTTAACTACACTCTCATCCAAATTAGTTAAATTACAAAACATATTCGCTCTACCTGAAGCACCATAACCAGCTATTTTATAATCTTTACTCAACTCCTTGATTTGATTTTTAAAATCTTCAATGTGGTTGTCAACTTTCTTTGTAAAATTCAACATATAATTTGGATTACCAATTGTTTTGTGTTCTTTAAGTAATCTATCAAATATTTTATCAGGCGTATCCACACTATCATTTAATACAGTTACTCTAATTGAACCAGCGTGAATCGGTATCTCTTCAAAATCAATAACAGTCATTCCGTACTTTGTAAAGAAATTGTTTAGTGCTGATATTGAATAATAATAAATGTGTTCGTGGTATATATTATCCCATTGATTTTCATCAATTAAACTTTTTAAGTAATGAACTTCAAACACAAAATATCCATCTGATTTTAAAACATTATTGATACCTTTCACCACATTTTTAATGTCTGTTATGTGAGCGAATGAATTATTAGCTAACACTAAATCATATTTGCCTTCGTGCTCTTTAAAGTTTTCATAATTGAAATAACCCTCAATAACATTTAATCCTTTGTCACGAGCAATTTCAATTACATTTGACGCTGGGTCTACACCAACCACATCAGCACCAAGTTTAATTAATGGTTCTAACAATACTCCATCGTTACAACCTATTTCTAATATCTTTTTGTCCTTAACTTGGAACTTATCATCTAAAACATTAGCTAATTTCTTAAAGTGATTTGACAATCCAACAGATGATAAATATCTATAGTCTTTAAACAACACATCTGGATTTATTACTGAATCAGTTTGAACTAATTTACAATCATCACAAAACAATAATCTTAATGGATATGTACTTTTTTCTTCTAATTGTTTTTTTGTTGGAAAATAACCAGCCAATGGAACTTCATTTAAATTAAGAACCTCTTGTAAAGAAGTGTTTTCACACACAGCACACTTATTTCTTTTTTGGTAGTTAGACACTAAACCACTCCTGATTCTTTTAGAAAGTTAAGAGCTTCAGAACTATCCATTAATGAATCAAAAGAATTATAAGATTTTTGTTCATCTCTAATGTATTCATTACTAATCAAAAAGTTTTCGTGTTCTTCTGTTCTCATCCACTCTTCTTTTGAAATCATCTCTTCGTGTAACTTTTCACCTCTTCTTATACCAATATATTTAAGTGGAATATCTAATCCATAAGATTTAATTAAAACATTTGCTATATCTGTAACCTTTAGTGCTTTTATTTTAGGTATAGCAATCTTTCCGTGAGAGTGTTCAGAACCATAAGCCCAATCTATCAAATCAGTAGCTTGTTCTAAACTTAATAAAAACCTTGTCATATCTTTATGAGTTATTGGTAAAGAGTCACAATTTTTTTCTAATAAACTTTTGAAGAATGGAATAACAGAACCTGTCGACTCAAGAACATTACCATATCTAACCAATACTACTTTAGGTACATCTCTTTGTTTAGCATATTCAATATACAATGATTCTGAAATTGATTTACACATACCATAAACATTTATAGGATTACAAGCTTTATCTGTTGATACAAATATTAATGTTTCTGTATTTCCAACTTCGGTTACAGACTCTATTACATTTTGGTGTCCCATTATGTTTGTTTTTACACTTTCAAATGGGTCATCTTCACAAATAGGGACATGTTTCAGAGCTGCAGCATTAATAACAATTTGAGGTTTAAATCTAAACAAACAATTCTTTATCGAACCTTTGTCTTTAACATCACCAATAATTGAATGTACATTTGGATACTCTTTTTGTAGATGATAGTGTTTGTGTTCGTCTCTTGATAACACAATTATTTCGTTGGAATCATAATAGCGTTTAACCAATGTTTTACCTAAAGCGCCAGTGCCACCTATTATGAGTATTTTTTTGTTTTTAATCATTTTCTATAACCTTTTGTATAACCTTTTTCATTGTATAAATATAAACTTTTTCATCGAAACATTCATTATATTTTTGAATTGCAGTTTTACTACATTCATTGTAAAAATCTGTGTCCTCTTTTAATTTCTTCATTAAAAATTTAGCACTCTCAATATCACCAACATCAACACTCAAATCAGGATGACATCTTTGAGTATTTACATTGTTATATCCAACACAAGGAATACCCAAATAAGCACAATTTAAATTGAATGTTCCAGCAGCTGCTGTTCCAAGTTGAATACCATACTTGTGTTTAGATAATTCATAAATCCAATCTATCCACCAAAGCCATTTTAAATGATTGATATCCATCTGTTTTTCTTCTTCTTTCATTCTACCTGTTGTTGGACACCAAATGTTATCAGTTATTTCTCTAGCAACCATATAAGAATCTATACCACCATAATCTTTAACCAAATTACCACCCATCATCACACTTTCAGTCTTTTCAGGTGATGTTTGTACAAAATCAGTAATCATAAGAGTTGGTAGTATTTCACATTTTTTACCAGTTAAACCACGATAATATTTTAAATCTATTTCATTGTGACAAAATATTAAATCCATTTCAACTAAAAAATTATAATACCAAACTTGTTCTACTATTTCACTGTCTTGCCAATAGTTGTAATAACTTTCTTGCATTACCGTAACTTTTTTACATACTCTTTTATATTGTTCTAATAATGGATAATTCAATAATGATTGTCTTTTTTTAGGTAGTATCATAATACCGAAATCATAACTATTATCTGATAATTCATGAATTGTTGGTAATGGATGATGTGTAGCGTCAAGTGCACACCACCAAGCCAAATCAGTTCTCATATTTCTGTTATTTCTAGTTGTCTTACCTTGATAAGCACCTTCAGTAAATACACCTATTTTCACTAATTATACCCTCGAATAATTTTAAAAGATTCTACATGTTTCATATCTCTATTTGAACATTGATAATTAGAATGAAAACTTTTTATAGCACTCTCTTCAAAATATGATTTATCTTGTTGTGATTCAAACAATTTTAATTTATTTAATTTTACATACCAAATACCAGCCATAAACAACACATGTGTTTCATTAGAATGACCATTTTCTTGGTTTCTATTTTCAAATACACCTATGTCTATAAAAAAGTTTGGTATCCAAGTATCTAAAGTGCTTGGTGACTTGTATTGAATTATTCCACATTTATCTCTTCTAACTAAAGCGTATGTAAAATCACTCACCATTCTATGTTCAAAGTGTGAATCAGTTGGTGAGGTTGTGATTATACAATCATAAGATGAAATGTCAAATTTATTCTCTAATAAATTAACCCATTCATCTTCATCTTTGTCTTTTATAAATTTACTGTCTTTGATAAAACAACCATTGATGTTATCAATGTGTTCCCAAACTTTTTTACATTCGTTTTGTCTTTCTTTAGCAGTTGATTCATCAAAATCACCACCTTGAGATAAAACAACGATATCAAATTTAGTATTTTTATATTTCATAATCGTCCCCAACATCCCATATTCTATATCATCTGGATGAGGTGACAAACACAACACTTTATCATAATTTAACAACTTCATTTATAGCCACTCCGATTTAATTGATTCAAATGGTTTATCAGTATATATTTTTATGCCTTCTCTTCTTAAATAATCTCGTAAATCTTCTGATACTTCATTACTATACCCAACCATTTCTTTTCCTCTAACATAGTAGTGAGTAAACCAAATTACATCTGTTTCTTGTTTTAAAATAATTACACCATTTTTGTATTCTACACTAACATCAATTATATTTTTATCTTTATGTAATTTACACCAATTATTTATAATATCCAAGCACTTTTTTTGTAAATCTTCATTATTTAATTCTTTTGGATAACAATTCTCTTTGATTACTTTACAAGGTGAACCAGCAGCCAAACAACCACTTGGTAAATCCCTATTAATAGTAGAACCAATACCTATAACCGAATCATCTCCTATAGTAACATTAGGTAAAACGATACATCTTGCTGGTAACCATACATTGTTACCTATCTTAACAGGACCAAAATCTGATGGGAATCCTTGTGTAACATCTAACCAAGCTCCATGTGTCCAAATCATAACCTCACCACCAATACCAACATCATTACCTATTTCAACTGATTCTGATGGGTTGATTATCGTTCCCTCAAAGATACCAACATGATTTCCAATCTTAACATTTGAGTTAGGACCATTACAACCACCTCTACCAACCTCAACTCTATCCCACATAAATAACCAAGAACCAGCTTCAAAACTTTTACAATTTATCTTGACATCATTTCCTATTTTTCCAAACTCATCTATCTTAATTGAATCACAATGAATCTGAACATTGTCACCAATTTCAACAGACTCGTGAATGTCAATGTGGTTAGCTATTATTTTACTATTTTTACCTAATTTCATTTTTAATCTTTTTAATATCACTTTTAACCATTTTACCAACCAACTCTTCAAAAGATGTTTTTGGTTTCCAACCTAATTCTGTTTGAGCCTTTGTTGAATCACCACGAAGTACATCAACTTCAGCAGGCCTCATAAATCTTGGATCTTGTCCGACATATTTATTCCAATCAGTTATACCAATATGTTGAAATGCTGCATCTAAAAACTCTCTGATAGAATGTGTTTCACCAGTAGATATGACATAGTCACCTGGTTCATCTTGTTGTAAAATTAACCACATAGCTTCAACATAATCAGGAGCATAACCCCAATCTCTTTTAGCATCAAGATTACCTAATGTTATTTTATCTTGTAATCCTAAATGTATTCTAGCTATACCATCCGTAATCTTACGAGTCACAAATTCAATACCTCTTCTTTCAGATTCGTGATTAAATAATATACCACTTGAAGCGAATATATCATATGATTCTCTGTAATTCTTTGTAATCCAATGTCCATATAATTTTGATACTCCATAAGGTGAACGAGGATAAAATGGTGTTGACTCTGATTGTGGTGTTTCTTGAACCTTACCAAACATTTCTGATGTTGACGCCTGATAAAATTTTATCGGTTTTCCATATTCTCTAATAGCCTCCAACATTCTCAACACACCCATTCCATTAACATCCGATGTTTGGTCTGGTGTATTCCAACTCTCGCCAACAAATGATTGAGCTCCTAAATTGTAAACCTCATCAGGTTGTGATTTTTTTAAGCATCTTAACAGAGAATTTTGGTCCATCAAATCACCATTAATGAATGTTATCTTTCCTTCAAGATGTGCAGTATTAGTTCTATTAGGTGATGAGGTTCTTCTTTCCATACCATACACTTTATACCCTTTTTCTAATAGTAAGTCAGCTAAGTGACTACCATCCATTCCATTTATACCTGTAATTAAAGCTCTTTTCATTTATTTCTCCATATTCTTAAAATCGTTGTATTCATAAAATTTGTTGTTTCCATTTATTAAATTCTGTATATTAGCTTTTGATAATTGTAAAAACTTTTGGAAATTATTATTCTTCTTATCTCCAAATGAATTTGGATTATTTTCATCCAAAACATATAATCTTTTTTGTGGATGTCTCCTCGCATGTACATGTAATAAATTTTTACATACAAATTGTAAATAATTTTGTCCTAATAACTTTTGAGACATTATAGATAGCCCCTCATCATCATTATACAATAAACAAGGTGGTATGTTTACACCAAATTTAATCAAGTCAGCTGACAATACTAAACAAGCACCACTTATTTTTGGATAATTTATATAGGTAAAGTCAAAATCTTCAGCTTTTGCATTTATCTCGTTCATTTTATCTATTGGTAATGGTGATTTCGCTTGATTTAGATTTAAATGTTGTTTATCATCATCTACAAAAGTATGATTCACATAATCATTGTGAACCAAAGCATCCCAACTAGCATCCCACATTTTTCTATCAGCAAAACTTAATAAGTATCTATGTATGTTCTGTTCATCTGTGTATTTAGATAGTGTTTCAATAGCTTCAAATGCTTCTTTAGGAAAGAAACTATCGGTTTCACCCCACATCACATAGTCAACCTTTTTACAATAGTGATAATTTAAATCTCTTCTATAATCTGTATGAAAGTAAAAACCATCTTCATCTGTGTGAACTTTAGAAACTACATTATAACCTAACTCTTCTAATGTTATTATGCCTTTATTAAATTTACTCACTATATCTGATTCTGTTATTTGATTTCTATCTATTGTTTCCAAATGTTGAGATAAATTTAAACACAAATCAATCGTCACATTTTCTTTGTTTTCTACTGTTTGTAATAAATTAACCATACCATCAATGAAATCTTTATACATTTCAATTTCAAACCACATTATATGAGTTCCAATTACATATTTTTTGTTTAGTTTAGTCATTTAATTCTCCATAAAAATGTTCGTATGTTTTTTTCATAAAATGATTTGTTAACTGATTGTTTTTATTATTTGGTATAGCATTGTATTGATAAATCCAACCAACCTCTGTAAACAACAAATCATCACCATATAATTCTTTTCTATTCATATCATTCATATTAAATTCATATGGTAATAATTTAAAATCTATACCTAATTTATTAATTAACATATTTACAGGTGTTTGGTCTGTTCCACCATAATATGTATTCTGCATCTGAATTAAATTTTGAGAGTTGTTGTGATAAAAATCAGTAATTGATTTAAACAACTCCTTGTGACTTTCATTAACTATTATGAAACCACAATCAAAATACCTCCACCAATCCATCATATAATCTTCAAAAATATGTTTTGAATAATTTTCTATACTTCTTAATACCCAATCCCAACTACCATCAAATTCTACACCACATAGTTTACCATCAGTCATTTCAAAAAAGTTTGGTGTATCTGGATGAACTATGGTGTCAGCGTCAACCATAGCTATCTGATTATATTTAACCTCATTACCATCTAATATATCGAATAGATAATATCTTTGCCAACAAATACCCATTTCATCATTTGGTAATAATAAATCATTTAGTATGAATAATTCACAATCATTTTTCTTACACCATTTTTTCCAACTATCTATTGAATACTTGTAAGCCTCTCTTCTACTACTAGCATATCGTCCATCACCCTTGATGTCGACATCCATCATAAAAACTATATTTTTTGACATAACTCTCTCAATTTATTTTTAATTGTTAATTTAATTTTATCATCAATATCAGGTTTTATGTCTAAAAACTTTTTATCTGATAAAACATAGTGTCCACATATTTTAATAAGTTCTTTCTTGTTTTTTTCAGGAACAAAATCATCACCAACCCATTTTTCCCATCTCTTTGAATCATAACATATTTTATAATAGTCTTCTATATCATCACTCATATGTTCTAAATAACATAATGTTTCAAGTTGTCCAAACTCAGGAGCTATATTTAAAGCATCTAATCCAACACTAAATTTATCTTTAATCTCTTGATTAGTTAGATAATCACCATTATGTTCTTTGCTCAACACTTTCCAATATTTACATACATCAATAAACTCACTTAGTCTAGCTTCATCATACTTTCCTGTATTGATTCTTTTTCCTAAGTCAATACCAACACCTGATTGAACAACAGCGTATTTAATATTTTTAAAAAAACTATGATTTGATAATTCTTCTAACAATTTATGTAATTCATCAGGAGTAAATTTTCTAATAGCTTCTTCAGTTCCAACCTCAAATAAAGTGTTTGGATTCATATTATTAATATAATTAATTGTAGCTAAAGTTTCTCCCAACCCATCATCAAACTTAGGATACTTTTTCCACGGATCTATGTGAATCACATCAAAGTTTTCAGCGTCGTGTTTATAAGATTCATAACCATCATCATCTTTATAACCTTGTCCAGCACCACCATGATCTCTTTTAATTAAAACTCTACCATTTACATAATTTGAAAATTCTTCTGTTGTCCAATTGTTTACATATCCACCATTATATTCAACTTGTCTTCGTGATGGTATGAATCCAATTTTGTTTTCTGTTTCCTCTGTAAATTCAATTACAGCATCAACCACATTTTTACTCATAGGACCAATATAAAATTTAATATCTTTCACTATATACTCCTTATTGGTAACTCTTTACCTGTGTATAATTTAAATTGATGTGATGCTTGTATCCAAGACAATTTTTTTCCAGTTGGTGTTGATACTATACAGTCTATAAATTCGTTAGACTTGTCAACTTTTATATTTTTAACTGGTGTACAATTATAAACTATACTATGTTTTATGTTTTTAATATCTTTCCAATTACTTCTACTTATCATTTTTGGTTTATAACCTAAATCTTTAGCTGCCTGTTGAACTGCTCTTGAATAACCACCATTACCTAAAATGTATAAATCAATACCTAAACACTCATCTAAAACTTCCTTAGCTGCTAAGTAATCAGTATTATAACCAATTAAATATCCATTATCATTTATAACTGTGTTAACCGCACCAATGGATTGAACACCTGATTTTAACTCATCTAAATAATCAACAACCTCTATTTTAAAAGGCATTGTAACTGCAAAACCTTTTATGTCTAAAGTTTTAACACTGGTTATAGCGTCTTTAATATTATTAACCGAAAAAGACTTATAAAAAGCATCTAATTCATAATAATTAAAGGCTGAGTTAAATATTTTACAACCAACATTTCCTGCTTTTTTAGCAAAAGAACAATATACTTTTGTGTTTTTATTTATCATTTATTTCCTGTAACATGTGTTTAGATTTAAAAAATAATACATCACCAAATTCTTTTTCGTGTAATGGTGCCATATTTAAAAATATCAAAGCTGTTATCATTTTAACCTTATCTAACTCATAACCATTATCTGTTATCCATTTTTCATATATTGGTTTAAACTTATCTAACACAGGTTCTGATTTATAATTATAATTTACAACATTTTGGTCAATAAAACAAGAGAAATTTTCCTCATCTTTCATTAATTTATATGACATTAAAATTCCACCATACATTTTAGCTAAATCATAATATACATCACCGATATGACTGCCACCAAAATCTTGTCTCCAATCTAATAAGTAGAAATTATCAGTTCCATTATAAACAACATGATCAAAATGAAAATCACCATGAAATGATTTTGTGGGTATCCCATCATAAACTTTACCCCAATCAAAATCCTCTAATAATTTATCAATAGTATTTGTTTTAACACCATTTACAATGTGGTTACCTTTAAATGACTCATCCCTATTGTGAAGAAATAAATCTAATCTGAATACAGATTTTTTTAAATAAAACTCTCTACACAAATTATTAAAGTCATCATCAACATAGGTTTCTTCCCACAGATTTTTATTAGCAAAATCTAAAAACTTTTCCCAAACTTCTAAATTTTCATAGTCATAAAACACATCACCATCAAC
>MDSV01046332.1_pt1 | contig 11786 bp, 7 predicted proteins | sample 810851 | NCBI WGS metagenome assembly MDSV01 (sample SAMN05326640, study PRJNA326480) | marine metagenome | isolation source: seawater | place: Atlantic Ocean: North East | collected 2012 | reverse complement strand
TGCCAACTGAAGAATTTGATTTTGATTTAGGCGAGGCGGAAATTTTCGAGAAAATAAATTTCGCTGATCCTACCGTTACTTTAGGTTTTCATAGCACATTTGGTATACCTATGAACATTTCGAGTATTGATCTTGCGATGAAAAGAGATGATGATTCAGCTTCATTGAATGCATCTAGTGTTTTGCCTTTTGATATTGATGGGTCTGATATTAATTCACCGGAAACAGAAGTTACAAGTGAGTTAGTTTTGGGAAGTTCAACGAACATTTCTGAATTAATTAATATTTGGCCGAATCAGGCAGAAACTTCTTTTCAAGGATCTATTAATCCGGAAGGAACCACTTATAATTATGCTTTGGATACAAGTAAAGTGGATATTACATTAGATTTAACGATTCCTATTTACGGAACGGTTACGGATTTTAATATTACGGATACGATTGAAATCGATTCTTCAATGTCTCAGGTTTTTGAATTTGTTAAAAGAGCATCTTTGCGAACTAATGTTAATAATGGCCTTCCTTTAGAGGGGGTAGTTAAATTTTACATTACCGATAAAAATTATGTTGTTTTAGATTCTCTTGAATGTTCTGATGGGAATAATGTCTTAATTGATGCTGCAGTTGTAAATTCAGGATCAGGTGAGGTAATAACTAACGGATTTAGGCAGGCAGATTTAGTTGCAGATGAAGATGACGTTAATTTGCTAAAAATTAAAGGTAATCATTTGATTTTATCGGCTACGCTAAGTACAGCTAACTCTGGCAATAATGTTAAAATTTATTCGAATTACAGTATTGAAATAAAAATGGGGATTTTAGCAAAAGTTTACTACGAAAGCACTGAAGTAGGATCATCAAATTCAGGTAATAATTAATAGTGAAAAAATGAAAAAGATATATATATTATTAGCGATTATTTTATTCTCTTTTAATTTTACTGAAGCTCAATACGCTTACCAGCAGACTTTATATAATAATGTCCCTCAGGCAAAGTACACCAATTCTGGAATTATGCCTGAATATAAAGGGTATTTTTCAATACCTCTATTATCTGGATATGGTTTAACAGCTTCTAACAGTGGTTTTGCGTTTAATGATTTATTTGAAGATGGAAATATCAGTCCAGAAAGTTTTCTAAATGCACTAAAGGATAAAAACCTTCTAAAAGTTGGAAATTCATTAGATGTTATTGCATTTGGATTTAAAGTGGGTAAAAACTTTATTTCTTTTAATGTTTCTCCAAAGACCGATTTAAATTTAGGATATAACAAAAGTGTTTTTGATTTCCTACTTAATGGGAATGCTGCTTATATCGGTAAATCAATTTCACTTGATGGATTTTCTTTGGATGCTTCAGCTTATATTGAAACAGGGCTAGGTTATACGAGAGAAGTTAATGATAAACTAAGTGTTGGAGGTCGAGTAAAATTACTTTCTGGATTGGGTAATGTAAAGGCGGATTTTAATGGTGTTAGTTTGTTTACTGATTCGGTGGATTATTCATTAACCGCTACTTCAAATTTTTCAATTAATGCATATGGAACCTTTTTTGGAAACGATGAAATAGCTGAATCCATGGGTAATCCTAGTTATTTCAATCCAAAAAACCTTGGTATGGGAATTGATTTTGGTGCTAGCTATCAATTTTCAGAAAAATTAAATTTCTTTGGAAATATAGTTGATTTAGGTTTTTTAAAATGGTCTGAATATGGTGAGACTTTATACAACGATGGTGTTCCTTTTAAATTTGAGGGTTTACCTGTTGATGAATTAATAGGTTCCGATAATAATACTGACCTTGTAGGTGATTTAATGGATACTTTGGACGCAACTTTTAACTTGAAGCGCTCTCAGTTGAGTTATACAACAGCCTTAAAAACAAAACTATTTGCAGGCGCTTCTTATGACCTTAATAATTTTATAACTTTTCAAGGAATGTTGCATGGCAGAGTTTACAATAAAAGAGTGTATCCCATGTATATGTTTGCGGGTGGGGTAAATTTAAAAAAATGGTTAACGGCTAAGTTAACATACAATGGAACCAATAAAACATATGACAATATTGGTGCGGGTTTAGTTTTAAACGCTGGTGCTTTACAGTTTTATGCTATGGTTGACAATATTCATGGACTTACCCAAGTTGATTATACAAGGAATTTAGCAGGTAGTTTTGGATTCAATATTGTTTTTCGTGAAAAAGATGATAAAAAAGTAAATAAAGCAAAGGGTAAGAATTCGAAAGCTGAGAACAAGAAAGATAAAGCAGAAAGTAAGAAGAAGAAAGCGGAGAAGAAGAAAGAGAAAGCTAAAGAGGATAAAGAAAAGGCGGAGAAGAAGAAAGAGAAAGCTGAAGAGAGTAAAGAAAAGGCTGAGAAAAAGAAAGAGAGGGCAGAGGATAATAATAGCAAGACCACAAATAAAAATGAAAATGCTGATCAAGTTAAAGCAAGACAAAAAAGTTTGAAGGCTGCAGCAAGAGACATTAAAAAAGAGGAAAAGGAATTAAAAAAAGAAATAAAATCGGAAAAAGAAAAAGAGAAAGAACTTAAGTCTGAAGCTAAAGAAATTAAAGAAGAGGTCAAAGAGTTAAAGAAAGAAACTAAAGAAGTTAAGGCAAAAGAAAAGGAATTAAAATCGATAGCGAAACAGAGCAATACGGATTCGAAAGAGGTTAAAAAAGAATTAAAAGCTGTAAAAGAACAAGAAAAGCAATTAAAGTCAGCCGTCAAAGAGGAAAAATCTGAAGCTAAAGAGATTAAGAAGGAAATAAAAGTCGCCAAAGAAAATGAGAAAGAATTAAAATCCGAAGTCAAAGAACAAAAGTCAGAGGCAAAACAAATAAAAAAAGAAATTAAAGATTTGAAAGTAAATGGTAGTGGTTTAAAGTCAGAGGTTAAAGATGATAGTGAAAAGTCTAAAGTATTAGAAAACAACAAAAAAGAAATTAATTATGAATCAACATCAGAAATTCCATATTCTCAAATGATTAAAAAAGATAGTATCGTAAAGATTAACTCTAACGATATAAACTTTTTCAAGGATTCAGTTCCGGCTATGGTTATAGATAGCTTAGAAATTATTGATTCTTTGAATTTAGAACCAAAAGGAGGGGGGCTTTAAAAGTTTTTACTTTTAGTGAAAAGATATTCTGATTACCCATTATAATTAATGTTTTCTTTCCTTTTGAAAATTAATTCCTATGCAAACTAGTTCATATCTTGATCTTTTTTATGATGATGCCAGAAAAACTATAATAGAAGTTAAAAAACTTTTAATTCATATAGAAAAAGACCAATCCAACATCAGTTTGTACCAATCCTTATTCATAAAATTACATAATTTGAAAGGGCATGCGAAAGGTATGGGTTTTAGAGCAATTCAATCGATGTCGCATGCATTGCAAGAGGTTTTTAGTGAAATGATACAAGGTAGAGTAATGTTCTCTACGAAAGGAGTTGCGAAAAAAATAACCAATGGAATTTACACACTTGAAAAATTAATTGAAGCAATAAAAACAGGTGAAAAAATAAAGTACTTGGTTAATAAGACTCATTTAGGAGAAATTTTAAGCCAAGCGAAAGCGCTACAATCCGAAAATACAGTTACTGAGAATTGAATGTGGTGAACTTAATTTCTTTGTTTAGTGCTTTTCTGAGAAAAAATTGAATTCCTCCATTTACAATGATTACCTCAGTATTTGTTCCTTCACATATTTCAAGAGCCTGTATTTTGGATTCCATTCCTCCAGTTCCGAGTCCATTCTCAATGTCTTGAATGAAAGGTTTTATTTCATCTATACTTTTTACTTCTTCAATTAGTTTTACATCAGGATTTAGATTTGGATTTCCATTAAATATACCGTCTATATCAGATGCAATCACTAACTTGTCGGCACCCACAAGTTCAGCAACCATTGCAGAAAGTTTATCATTATCGCCTAAAACAATTTCTTCTACTGCTACCGTATCGTTTTCATTAATTATGGGAATATAGTCGTGTTTTAAGAGGTCATTTATTGTGTTTTGAGTATTCACTCTGGAATCATTTCCTCTTAAATCATAATGGGTCAAAAGGCATTGTGCTGCATGTAATCCAAAGTCATTAAAAACCTCCATATAAATCTGCATTAATTTGGGCTGACCAATAGCAGAAAGTGCTGATTTGTTGTTAACAGGTGTATTTACTTTATTCAATTTAATAAATTGACGTGCCGCTGCAATAGCTCCAGAAGAGACTAAAATAACACGATATTCTTTTTTTAACTCCAGAATCTGTCGTGAAATATCCTCTATCTTACCTCGTGAAATGTTTTCAGTTCCTGCGGTTAAGGTAGATGTTCCTATTTTTAAAACTATAATTGGTTTCATTATCCTCTTACTTGACCATTTCCTTTAATAAACCATTTATTAGTCACCAATTGTCCGGTGGCAACAGGTCCTCTAAAATGAAGTTTTTGAGTAGAGATAGCAATCTCAGCTCCAAAGCCTAATTGACCACCATCGGTGAACCGTGATGATGCGTTTTGGTATACGGCAGCACAATCAACTCGGTTTTGAAAATCTTCAGCTGTGGCATCATTTGAAGCAACAATCACTGCCGAATGTCCACCAGAAAATTCGTTAATTTTATGAATTGCTTCTTCGATATCATTAACTTCTGCTAACAAAATTTTGGCAGCTAAAAACTCTTCAGCGTAAATGTTATCTTCCATTTTATTTACACCGGTTATATTTTCAATTTCTCGACCATCTGCTAGAATTTCCATGTTCAATAGGGTTAACTCCTTTACCAACAGTTCAGCTTTTTCAGTAAAGTTGGGAAGGTTCTTGTTAATAAGAACCTTGTCTATTGCATTACATACACTCAACCTACTTTTACCATTTAAAACAATATCAACAGCCATGTCAAAATCGCATTTGTCATGTATATAAACAAAGTTATTTCCTCTTCCACTTATTATTAAAGGCACAGAGGTATTGGTTCGTATATAATTAATTAGACCTTCTCCTCCTCTTGGGATAATGAGGTCTAATTTATGCGTGTTTTCTTTTAAAAGTTTTTGGGTTTCCTCTCTATTAATATCTAGGTAAGTAACAAAGTTTGCAGGGACATTATTTTTTTCTAGCGCCTTATGCCAAAGACTTACTAAAAAAAGGTTTGACTTTTTTGATTCCTTTCCTCCTTTCAATAGGATTTTATTTCCTCCTTTAAAAGCTGTTATTGCAGCCTCAATCGTAACATCTGGACGAGATTCATAAATAATAAGTATGTTTCCAAAAGGCACTACTTTATTTTGAACAAGCATTCCGTTTGGATGAGCGTATTCATGGAGTACTTTTCCTTGAGGATCTTCGTCTGAGATAATTTCTTCAACTGCTGAAACCATTCCATCTACTTTCCTTTCATCTACCTTTAGCCGGTCAATTAAGGTCGGGTCAATGTTTCCTGCGCTGTCTAAATCAATTTTGTTTTGAGTAATTATTTCCGATTTATTTTCACTTATTAATAAGGCTAAATCTTTTAATACTCTATTTTTTATGTCAGTTGAAAAAATCATACGCTAAAGTTCTGTTAAATATTATGAATTCCCAAGTTCTACGGCTCGGTTGTATGCTGCAATTGCTCCTTTCTTGATAGAGTCTTTCACGTTATTAGTTTCAAATGAATTGATTGCCTCAATGGTTGTTCCTCCCTTGGAACATACTTTATCAATCCATTCTGAAGTTGATAGTTCGTTTTGTCGAAATAGCTCAATCGCTCCGTCAAATGTTTGAGTAATTATTTTTTTTGCATCATTTTCCTCAAATCCAAACTCTTTAGCTGCATTCATTAAGCCTTCCATGAAGTATAAAATATAAGCTGTACCACTGCCCGATAATCCAGTTGACTTATCAATGTCATCTTCCGAATTTACTTTTATAGCTTGTCCCGTGGATTTCAGCAATTTCTCGATAATAATTTCGTCATTTGGAGTTACTTTTTCCGAGCAAGTAAATGCAGTCATTCCTTTTCCTATCATTGCGGGAAGGTTGGGCATTGAGCGAACAATTTTTTCAAGGTTAAGCCCCTTTTGGATGGTGCTGATTTTCACCCCCGCCATGACAGAAATTACAATTTGATTTTTGTTAGTGAATTTTTTTATGGCCGCAAAAACATCCTTAGCGTGAAATGGTTTAACAGCTATTAGTATAATATCTGTATTTGCTATAACGTTATCTGGTTTTTCATGAATATTAAAAGAAGATTTATATTTTGATAGTTGACTAAATCCCTCTCCTTTTTCCAAAATTGAAATTTTATCACTTAATAAACCTGCTTTGTGGATTCCTTTTGCGTAGGTAAGCCCCATGTTTCCACCTCCAATTACTACGAGTCTCATGTTGTAAATATAATACAAGGTAGTTACATTTACGAAGTTTAATTTTATTCTAATTGAGAATTTAGGATATATTTTAACCTCAATATTGAGGTCTTGTATTTCAAATCATATATTGGTTTCTCCCATCAAATTACCATACCTGTGAAAATTTATGGATAAGCTTTGTTCATTAAAGTAATTAAGTAATTCCATTCTACCATTTGAACAAGGAGTTCGATTGTAAATTGATATATTTCGTTGGTGGCATTCTTTCATGAATTCATGAGGTAGTTTTTCAATAAGGCTTCTAAATCGAGTGTTTTCATCAATATGATCTAACAAGCTAGTTAGCTTGTCCATACTTATTGTTTTTTGGGTCAATTTGTTGTTTTTATTTAGAGAAAGTAATTCAAATGGAATTTGAGTTACTCTGCAGGATATCAATACAATTTCCAAATCTTCTTGTTTAGTTTTTTCATTAATTAAAATAATTATTTTACTTGCTTTTCTATACCTGAAAATATTGTGTTGACCTCTAGTTTTAGAGTAGTCTTTTTCTTTACTAAAATGCTCTTTGTAAATTGTTTTAAAGCTCTTTTCTATTTCTAAAGAAGAGCTCTTTTTGGCTTTTATATTAATAAATTGCCGAATATAATTAGGACCTCCAGCTTTCATTCCAAATCCAAATGAAGAGGCTTTTATACCACCAAAAGGTTGCCTTTGAACAATTGCTCCTGTTGTACTTCTATTGGCATATAAATTACCAGCCCGTACTTTGTTTTTCCAATGATTCACTTCTTTTTTTGAGAGGGATTCTAATCCACTCGTAAGGCCAAAATAAGAACCGTTGACTAATTTAATTGCTTCGTCAAGATTATCTGCTTTCATCACACAAAGGATTGGCCCAAAAAGTTCCTTATGATATTCAAAATCTTCTTTTGTTATTCCCCATTTAATTCCTGGTGTAAGGATTTGATTATCCTTTACTTTTGGTTTTAATAACCAATCTTTATTTTTTGTGTTTTTTAGGACGTGCTTAATTCTCTCGTTTATAGGCACAATCATAGGCCCTATTTTTGTTTCGAAATCCCATGGGTTACCAACCTTTCTACTTTCTGTGGCATCTTTTAGAAGAGACTTAAACTGTTTGTTTTCATAGACTTCTTTTTCTAAAATCAGCAATGAAGTAGCAGAGCATTTTTGGCCGCTATTCCCAAATGCAGAATCTACAACATTTGCTATTGCTTGCTCTTTATCGGCTAATGCGGTTATTATAGTTGCATTTTTACCACCTGTTTCCGCATATAGTTTTAAATAAGGGTTTCTTTGTAATAAGAATTGAGCAGTTTCCGTGCTTCCCGTTAAAATTATAGCATCAAAAATATTTCCAAATTGTAAATAATTGTCTAATGTTTCTTCTTTACAGGGTAGAAAAGAAAAAGCATCTTTTGGAATTCCAGCGTCCCAAAGGCATGTGCTAATTAAGTGTGCTGTTGCAGCTGCATTCTGAGATGGTTTAAGTATCACTCTTTTGCCTGCTGCAAGAGAGGCTAAGACTCCTCCAATTGGGATTGCAATTGGAAAATTCCATGGGGAAAGAACTAGGTTGATTCCTGAAGGCTCGTATTCGATATTTTCTTTTTGTAAGTCAAGAATTGACTCTGCATAATAATTTGCAAAATCGATTGCTTCCGATACTTCAATATCTACTTCTTTGGGAAGTTTCCCCAATTCTGAAACTGTAATACCTATGAGATCTGCCCTTTTTTCTGAGATATGTTTAGCAGCTTTTTTTAGTAATCTATATCTTTCTTCTGGTTTGATAGTGTGCCAAGATGAAGGGTAGTTAATTGTTTTTTCAAAGTCTTCCTTTGTAGCCAATTCATATTCCCAAGGTAGTTCTTTTCTCCAGTTGTTTTGGTGAATTTTTGAACGATTGGTTTTTTCATTTATTCCAATAACAGGTATTAGAGAAATAGGAGGTGGGTTCAGCCATTTTTTTCGAGCTTTTCTAATCCAATCTCTATTCAGTTCAATTGTCCAGTCTGTGTCTGGGCAGTTTTCAAACTCTCTTTTAATTTGATATTTATCTGTTAAACGGTTTTGAGTTCTTTTCGATTCATTTTGCACAGAATTCACCTTTTTTAATGATTCTAAGAATTGTGTTTTTAAAACCTTCCATTTATCAGATTTCACATCAAGATTAAACCCTTCTTTCAAAAAATTCCCATCTTGAGTTCCTTCATCAAGTCTTCTCACTAGGTAGGCAATTGCATTTAAATAATTTTCTTTATCTACGATAGGAGTGTATAAAATTAACTTTACTCCTTTTTTGTTCATCTCAATTACTGTAGACTTTGCCATACCCTCCAGCATTTCAAAATCTACATATTCTTGAAGGTTGTTTTTTAACGTAAGGTTAAGGCAAAATGCTAAATCAAAAACGTTATGCGAAGCAACTCCTACGTTTAATGATTCTGCTGAGAATGGTTGCAGAAGTTCTAATAAAATCTTTTTATAATTTGCGTCTGTATCCACTTTGGTTGAGTAGGTTGCAAGTGGCCATCCATGCATTGAGGCCTCCGTTTTTTCCATTTCTAAATTAGCTCCTTTTACAATTCTTACTTTTACAGGGCTACCACCTTGTTTTACCCTTTCCTTCGCCCAATCTCTCAGCTGTATCGCTATTTTATAAGTGTCAGGAAGGTAGGCTTGTAGAACAATACCTGCCCTAATAGTTTTGAATTCAGGTTTGTTTAAAGTTTGCATAAAGGTTTGAAGCGTAATGGATAAATCTCGATATTCCTCCATGTCGAGATTAATAAACTTCTCAGAACCTGTAGTTTCTTTAATTTGTAAAACTTCATGGTATAATTTGGATAATCTTTTTATACATTCTTCAATCACCTCGTCATGAGCAATAGTGTCTATTTGAGAGTGAATGGTTGATAATTTTATAGATAAATAATTAACGTTTTTATTATTTAATATTTCAATGTATTTATTGAGTCTTTCTTTGGCTTCAAACTCTCCTATTAAAGTTTCACCAATTGGATTTACATTAAGTGTAATCCCATGTTTTTTACGTTTTAATACATGTGCTTTAAATTTAGGAGAGTTGTTGAAAAAAATAACGGGGCTAGTTACTTCTTGAATTTGGTTTAACATGAGTGGGATACTTACAGATGGGAATTTATAACCAATCATTCTGTATAATCGAACAAGAATACTCTCTGAGGGATTAAATAGTTTTTTATGTGCTTCCGTAGAGTTGAAAAGATTGAGAACGTAATTGGATATTCTATCGAAGTTGTTACTCCTAAAAGCAACATCCATTAGTTGTATCAGAAAGTTTTTACTTTCGGGTGCCTCAAACAAAGGAGCTAATCGATCAGAAAAAGGATTGGAATTATTACTACTGTTTGTTTGTTGAATTTCTTTGGCTAATTCAATGGTTTGATCAATTAGTTCGTCTGTGATTTTTTTCGCCATTATCCGTTATTATTCATAGGGATCCCTATGAATAATAACGGATAAAAATTCACAAAAGTTATTGTGGAAGAAAAGAGCGAAGAGAATGTTTAACTAAATTCAGCAATAACTGAAATCTCTACATTAACATCTTTTGGTAATCTTGATACTTCAACGCATTCTCGTGCTGGGTAATTTTCGTTGAAGTAGGATCCGTAAACTTCATTAATTCGTGTAAAGTCATTTAAGTCTTTGCAGAAGATAGATGCTTTTACAATGTTAGATAAATCTAATCCAGCTTTGTTTAAAATTGCTTTAAGGTTTTTCATTACCTGGTGAGTTTCAGCTTCAACAGAAGCGGTAACCAGTTCCATTGTTTCAGCAATGAAAGGGACTTGTCCTGAAACAAATAATAAATTTCCTGTTCGAACAGATTGGTTGTAGGGTCCAATAGGTTCGGGAGCATTTTTTGTGTTAATAATTGTAGCCATATTTTTTAATTATAAAGTTCCATTGTAGTTTCTGTCTAACTTAATATCCCTAAGCATTGATGCTTTGGGCTGGATAAGAAGTGAAAAATTAAGTTTTTCTCTAAAAGGCGAATACCCCAGTGTCATTTCCCAACAATGTAAATCTCTTTTAATATTAAAGTTACCAGTAGATCCGAATTTTTTTGATTTTATATTAATCGGTAGATTATATGTGAATTTGGTTTTTCTACTAACTTGAACATTACCATTTATTGTAAGGCTTTCTGTTATTGTTGGGTCAAAAGCGGGTTTTGAATAGTTAAATTGATAGCCCATATTTAAATTCCATTTAAAGTCATCAGAGGGAACTTCTTCAAGAGCGAACAACCATTTTGTTACCATGTTTCTGTTCAAACTTAAATTAGTTCCAATTGTCAAACTGGTTAGTCTACCCAGTTCACGGTCTTTCCAAAGTAATTTATTGTATGTTTTTCCATCTTCATCAATTGCATAAGGTGATACCTTTCCATTTATTACTAGCGATTTTAGGAAAACAGGTGCTGTATTAAGATTTATTCTCAGGTCATTCCAGTTCAGGGAGTCTTTTAAAAAATTATAGTTAGTTCTCAATTTAAAAGCACTTATGATGTTTATTTTCTTGTTTTTAAGACCTGTTGAATCGGATAAGTCTCTAACCTTTGACTGAAGGTTTTGATCTAATATGAAATTAATACTTGCAGCTTTGCTTGCATTTGGTCTATACATGGCCGTTGAATACTTACTATATTCAATCACGTTATTTGTAACTGTATCAAAAATACTTTTGTTAATATTTTGTGCATCAATAAAAAAGTCAGGTGAATAAGTTAAATTGACCGTAGGCGTTATTGTATGCCTAAATCCTTTAACATAATATTTGTCCTTAAATTTGTACGTTCCGAATATTTTAGTGTTTAACCCTATATTCGTTAGAGATAAATCATATGCATATTTTAGAGTATTTGTAGTATCGGTTGAAATTCCATTTTCATCTTGGCTTTTTGATATTTCTTCAGTAATTAAGTAAGAGTTCCAATTAATTCTTGGTAGAGTTAGATTTAGGTGTCTTAGAATACTTATTTGTTTAGAAACGACATTTACGTTTATATTCGATTTAGCTCCATTTCTAAAATTTTCAAGTGTGTTTAGTGTGAAAAATGTAGAATCACCGGCTGAAACCTCGTTTTTTGCTTGTAAATTACCTGCAAACCTAAATATTCCTTTGGTAAATTGATTTATACTGAAGTTTACATTGGGAAAAGACATGTTAATTTTGTTCTGATTAAAATTTTGTGTTAGATCAGCAGATGTTGTTAAATTCCATTTGCCAGGTTCATTCCACCTCCAGCTTAATTGAGATCTACTTTGTGCACTAACAGTAGATACAATGGTATTAGTATTTATAATTTGTGTCTGGTTAAAAGTAGGTGATCGATAGTCTATAT
>MDSV01015449.1_pt1 | contig 11786 bp, 9 predicted proteins | sample 810851 | NCBI WGS metagenome assembly MDSV01 (sample SAMN05326640, study PRJNA326480) | marine metagenome | isolation source: seawater | place: Atlantic Ocean: North East | collected 2012 | reverse complement strand
TAGATTTCGACAAATCCTTAATTGTAAATATTGAAAATATTGAAAATCATATAAGCTTTGATGTTGCAAAAAATATATTAATTAAAAATTATTAAAAAAAATGGAAAATCTTGAAATATACAAGTGGTTTATTAATCAATCCCCTATTGTACAAGCTTTAATTGGCGGTTTATTTACGTGGGGATTAACTGCCTTAGGCGCAAGTTTAGTTTTTTTCTTTAAAACAAGTAATAGAAAATTTCTTGACATGTGTCTTGGCTTCACTGGAGGAGTAATGATAGCAGCTAGTTTTTGGTCATTATTATCACCAGCAATAGCTGCTGTTGAAAAACAACAGGAACTTGGTATTACAAATTTACCTGTTTGGTTTGCCCCAGCAGTTGGATTTCTTCTTGGTGCTTTATTTTTATACTATTTAGATAAAAAAATTCCTCATCTCCACCTATTTGAACCTGTTGAAAATGCTGAAGGACCCAAGACAGATCTGAAGAAAACTGAACTACTTGTTCTAGCTATTGCATTACATAATATTCCAGAAGGACTAGCTGTTGGTGTTGCCTTTGGAGCTCTTGCGCATGGAATGGATATTGGAATTGAAATTGGTGGTGCTATTGCACTTGCTATTGGTATGGGAATTCAAAATGCACCTGAAGGATTTGCTGTTTCAATGCCCTTAAGAAGACAAGGTTTCTCAAAGTTAAAGTCTTGGCAATGGGGACAAATGTCTGCTATAGTAGAACCAATATTTGCAGTTATTGGAGCGGCAATTGTAATGTTGGTATACCCAATACTTCCTTATGCATTAGCATTTGCTGCTGGAGCTATGATATTTATTGTGATTGAAGAAGTAGTACCGGAGAGTCAAAGAGGAGGAAATACTGATATCGCTTCATTAGGACTGATTGGAGGATTTATTATTATGATGTGTTTAGATGTTGCGCTTGGCTAGTTAATTAGTCTAACAAAGATTTAAATAATTATCTTTGTAAAATGTCTAATGTAAACATTAAAAATAAAAAAGCTTTTTTTGAATTTCATATATTATCAAAATATAATGCTGGTATAGCTTTACTTGGAACGGAAATAAAGTCTATTAGGAACAATAACGCTAATCTTTCTGATGCTTTTTGTACTTTTAATAATTCTGAACTATATATAAAAAATTTACATATTGGAGAACTACAAAATGCTGGCTTAAATAACCACATTCCAAAAAGAGACAGAAAATTATTATTAAATAGACTAGAACTTAACAAAATAGAATCAAAAGTTAAAGAAAAGGGAATAACTATCATTCCTTTACGTTTATTTATGAATAAAAAAGGTAAAGCAAAAATCGAAATTGCATTGTCCAAAGGAAAAAAACTCTTTGATAAAAGAGAAAGCATTAAAGAAAAAGATATAAAAAGAGATATAAATAGATCACAAATATTAAAATGAGATACTTATTATTATTAAGCATATTATTAATTATTTCATGTAAAAAAGATATTAATTTTGAAAATCAATATGCTAGTTTAGAATTTTCTAATGACACAATTATATTTGACACCACGTTTCAATCTATTGGTACTTCAACACAAACATTAACAGTTTATAATAATAATGATTTTAATATTATTACTAATATTTCTCTTTCAGCTAATGAAAATGGGAGCTTTAGAATAAATGTGGATGGTACTCCACTAAACGAAATGGAAAATACTAGTGTTAATATAAAATCTAATGATAGTATTTTTATTTTTTTAGAAGTTACTCCTAGTGAAAATAATATGAATAGTTTTTTAATAACAAATGTTTTAAATTTTAATACTGGAAGTAAAAAACAAGATGTCAAACTTGTTTGTCCTGGAAAAAATGCAATATTTCACATATTACATGATAATATTATTAATGATAGTATTATATATAAGTATTATTCTATTAGTGAAAATACCACATGGACAAGTGAATTACCACATGTCGTTTATGGTCAAGTGGTTATTGAACCAGGAGTAACTCTAACAATTGAAGAAGGAACAAATATTTATTTTCATAGCAATTCAGGAATAATCGTTGGAAATCCTATTTACTCAAACAACTTTGGAAGTTCATTAATTGTAGATGGAAATATAAATAATAAAGTTACTTTTCAAGGAGATAGATTTGAAGAATGGTATGAAGACTCTCCTGGACAGTGGCAAAAAATTTGGATTACGCCAGGAAGTATTAATAATTATATATCAAATGCGATAATAAAAAATGGTAACATAGGAATTCATGTCGATACGATTGGTAATAACTCCCCTACTTTAATTTTAGAAAATACTATTATAGAAAACATGTCAAACATTGGTCTTTTAGCGCAAGGTTCTAATATTAAAGCAAATAATTTAGTAATTAGAGATTGTGGCCAGTATTTAGTTGCTTTAAACATTGGAGGAAATTATAATTTCACACATTGCACATTTGCAAATTATTGGAACTATTATCAAAACAGAAATAGAAATACTCCTTCAATTCTTATGAACAATTATTATGAAGGTATTGATGGAAATGTATATATTAGAGATTTAGAATCTGCATATTTTACCAATTGTATTATTTATGGTACTTTATCAACAGAAATTAGTTTTCAAGAAAATAATTCAGGAACTTTCAATTATAATTTTCAAAATTGTCTAATAAAATTAGACCCTAATATTAACCAATCAAATAATTACTTAGAGTGCATTGTTAATGAAGACCCACTGTTTAGTGATTTTGAAGAAGGAGATTTAACACTTGATGAATTATCACCTGCAATTAACTCAGGCAAATTACTTAATGAGTATTTAATTGATATAAATGGAAATACGAGAATAAATCCTGATATTGGTGCTTATGAAAGATAAGCTATAAATTAGTAAGAAAATCTATAACATCAACATTATCTGCGTAGCTATTTATCTTTGGTTTTTGAGCATTACCAAAGCTAGAGTCTCTTTTAGAAATTATACACTGTATTTGATCATTATTTATTTTAAGAAAGCTATTTACTTCTTTAATATCAGAGTATTCAAAATAGTTTAGCAAACTTACTGGCGAATGTAGTTGATTGCTATTTTTAATTAATAAAAAACCATTATCAAAAAATCTTTGTGAATCCATTAATAAAATAGTTTTATAATACTCATAATTATTCATATATTTTTGGTGATTAATCAAATATCTGTATTTGTAAAACGCTTTAAATAGCTTATTTAAATCATAATTTATTGGAACTAGTATTTGCGAAATACTTCTACATCCTAAACCAAAATATTTAAATACATCGTCAGCTAGCAGATCTAAATCTGCATCACTTTCATTTCCTTGAATTATAGCTACTGAAGATCTAGTTTTTCTAATAATTTTCTTTTTATTCTTAAAATAATAATCAAAGTATTTGGCGGTACTATCATTACCAGTAGCTAAAACAGCATCATATTTTTCACTTTGTATTTTATTAACTAAAAAAACTTGATTTTCAAATTCTGAATTTATTTTAAAAAGTTCATTTAATATTAATGGTAATAATACATTATCCTTTGAAGAAAGTTTTAAAAACAACTTGTGACCAGCAAATAAAATACACAAAATATCATGAAATGATACTAGTGGAATATTTCCAGCTGAAATAACTAAAACATTTTTTAATATATTATTAGAAAATTTATAGTTTTTGAGCCAAAATTTTAATGATTTTAAATTTAATTGATTACCCCAATAATTAATCGCGCACTCAACGTTTTCAGCTGTAAACCACGGGTTTACGATATATATTTCATTAATTTTATCTCTATAAATATTTACAAAATCATTTCTAAGAAGACTTCCTAATTTTGTTAATGATATTATTCTTTCATCTAAATCCATTAAATAATTTTATTTTTACAAAAATAATTTTTGTTTTACATTATGAAAATAAAACTAGCTATCTTTATTTTAATTTGTTTTTTTTATTGCAATACTACAAGTTCAATTACGACATCAATTTATTTTAATTTAAAATCTACTGTTTCACTTGATGATAAAGTCAATATATTGAAAGATAGTTTAAAAAATAAATTAAACATAATTCAAAACGGTATTGATGATAATGAAAAATTAAAGGCAAATCAAGAATTTATTGAAATAATGAGTAGAACATTGAGACTTAAAAATTCATTTGATTTTACTTTTGACTCACTTAATACAATTAGTATATTAAGGTCGCCAGACAATTATTTTAAAATTTTTAATTGGTTTATTGAAAATGATGATAATACTTATAGATTTTATGCAATAATTCAGTTTAGAAATTCTAAATATGATCATATTTTTCTAAATGATAATTCAGACGATATTCTTAACGTTGAACAAGCTGAATTAAGTTCTGACAACTGGTTTGGATGTTTGTATTACAATATAATTAGAAATAAGGAGAAAAGATCATATACTTTACTTGGCTGGGACGGAAACAATGAGTACAGCACTAAAAAAATAATTGATGTTATAAAATTTAGCAGAAACAATAATATAAAATTTGGTATACCAATTTTTAAAGATGACAATCAAAAAAGTAAAAAAAGAGTAATAATTGAGTATAATAAAAAATCACCTGTTAGTGTACAGTTCAACAAAAAATCAAAACGAATAATTTTTAATCAATTAATTCCTCAAAAAAAAGAATTAGAAGGAGTTAAAGCGTATTATGTTCCGGATGGTTCATTTAATGCATATGAATATAAAAAAAGAAAATGGTGGCTTATATTAGATATTGATGCAAGAAATCAAGACAACTAATAAACTTATTACTGATATTGAAAAGTTATTCTAATAAATTAATTGTCGCCGGATGTGATGAAGCTGGAAGAGGTTCTTTGGTTGGTCCAGTTGTAGCTGCAAGTGTTATACTTCCAAAGGATTTTAATTGTCATTTAATTAATGATTCTAAACTATTATCAGAAAAAAAAAGAAATAATGCATATGATATTATAATTAATAAATGTATTTCTTATGCTATTGGAATAGTTGATGAAAAAAAAATAGATGAAATCAACATATTAAACGCTAGTATTTTAGCTATGCATAAAGCTATAAATAATTTAAAAATAGTTCCTAATCTATTATTGATAGATGGAAATCAGTTCAAACAATACAAGAATATTCAACACAAATGTGTTGTTAAGGGAGATAAAAAATTTATATCAATAGCAGCTGCTTCTATAGTTGCTAAAGTATTTAGGGATAAATTTATGCTTAATCTTCATAATAAAATTAATGATTTCAAATGGAACAACAACAAAGGTTATCCAACAAAATTTCACAGGCAAATGATAGAAAGATTAGGCCCCTCAATATATCACAGAAAAAGTTTTCAACTAACAAAAAAGATTGATAAATAAATTATTAATTTTGGTAAGTAAAGTTTTTCAATGATAAATAAACTTGTTAAATTAATAATTCCAGTAATATTAATCTCAATTATATTACTAATTAGCTTTAAAACTTATAATGAGGCTAAAAATTCTCAAACCAACTTTCTTAAACTAATTCCTGAAAATACCTCTCTAATATTGAAAATTAATAATTTAGAAAAGTTTAAAAAAATTAATAGTAAAAAAATTATTAGTAAGCTAAGCTACTTAATTGAAAAAGATTTTATAAAAACAAATAAAGAAACTTTAAATATCATTTTACAAAATGAGTTGCTTATTAATATCACTTCATTAAACATCTCCCTACATAAAACAGGAAATAATAACTTATCCACTTTATTCACTACCTATATTAATAATAAAGAAAAATTATCTAATAAAAATCATGAAGTTAGAGAATATGATAAAAAAAATATTTATACAATAGATTTTAACGGAAATAATTATCACTTTTATACTTTCGAAAATATTTTATTTTTTTCTAAATCAATGATAATTATTGAAGATGTAATAAAGACACAATCATCTAATTATAATCTAATGGATGATATGTCATTTCAAAATAGTTACAAAACAATTAATAAAAATGCTGATGCTAATATTATGATAAACTTTAAAGAATTAGCGGGCACATCAAATATATTCTTTAGAAATTCATTTTTTATTAATGATTTTTCTAGCTGGTCTTGTAATGATTTAGAAATAAAAAATGATTTAATTATCGCAAATGGCATTGTCAGTACAAATAAGAAAATTGAATATTATACAGATATTTTAGAAAATCAAGAACCAAAAAAAATTAAAATCACTGAAATAATACCAGAAAACACCTCAAATCTTATTTCAATTGGCTTTAGTAATGCAAAACTATTTTTAGAAAATAAAAATAAATTACTTCAAAAAAATAATAACTTTTGGAACTGGGATAAACAAAGGAAAAGTTTACTTGATAGTACAAATATAAATTACAATGAATTTATAAAAAAAATTGATTCAGAAGCAGGATCTTTTAAAACTTCTCACTTAAATACAATCCATAATTTTAACTATTTTAAATCTATCAATTCAATTATATTAACTAGTTATTTTCAATCTATAATTAAAAAGATAAAAATATATAATAATAAAAATATTTTTTACTGTTTAGATCATAATTTAACTCACAATCTATTTGGACCAATTATTCAAACTAACACTCCATATTTTACAATAATAAATGACTATTTTATATACAGTGACAATATTAATTCAATCAAATACTTAATAGATAACTTTAATTCAAATAATACATTAATTAATAGTAATTATTTTGTAAAATATAATACATTACTATCACAAAAATCAAATCTTACATTATATTCAAACCCCGGAAAATCTTTTTATAAATTTCATGATAACTTAAGAAAAGAATATAAGAAAAGAATAAAATTCAACAAGGACTCAATATCAAAATTTACTGGTCTATCATTACAATTATCCAATAAAGGTACTTTAATTTCAAGTGATTTTATTTTCTTTTATGATGAAGATTTTAAGCAGAATTTAGTTGAAGAATGGGTTGTTAGACTCGATACCCAAATCATTACCAAACCATATTTTGTAAAAAATCATTTTACAAAAGATAAGATGATACTATTACAAGACAATTCTAATATTTTGTATGCATATAATGCAAATGGAAAATTAATTTGGAAGAAAAGATTAAATAATAAAATTATTGGTGAAATTACTTCAATTGACTTTTATAAAAACAACAAATATCAATGTATATTTAACACAAATTCAAGTTTACATATTATTGATAGAAATGGAAATTACGTAGAAAATTATCCAATTAAACTTCCTAATAAAACAAAAATAGGCCATTCTTTATTTGATTACAATAACAAAAAGAAATATAGAATTATGATTGTTGGTGAAGACAATATGATATACAATTTAGACAAATACGGAAAAAAAGTAATTGGTTGGAAATATAAAAAACAAAATAATAGAATATTAAAATCACCAAAACATTTCAAATTTGGAACTAATGATTATATTTTACTAGAAACAAGAAATAAAACTACAAAGCTCTTAGCAATCAATGGAACTCAAAGAGTAATTTTTTCAAGTGAATCAATATTTAATGATTCTGAAATTAAAATTGGTGAAAATGGATATTTATACGCAATAACAAATGATGCTAAACTATGGAAAGCAAAATTGGATGGAAATTCTACTGAAACAATATTGCCTAATTTAAGTAATGAATCAAAATTTACTGTTATTAACAATAATTTTATTTTTAGTAACGATAAAAAAGTTTACGCAATTGATGATGAGTTTAATAATTTATTTACATTAAACTTTGATGATGAAATTAAATATATTTCTTCCTATAAGGACTATATATTAATTGAAACATCAAACAAACTTTTTCTTTATAATAATGATAAAATTATTAACGGTTTTCCAATTAAATTAACTGGTTATTATAACATAAATGATATAAATAATAACAATAAAATTAATATAGTTAATGTAGTAAATAATTCAATTTATAATTACGAATTATTTGATTAAAAAAACTTTACTTATATAAGGAAGATATATATAATCATCTTTAATTCCAAGCTCATTAATTTTTGAATAATCTAACCCTAACTTTATAATACTACTTTTAGTATTGTAATTAAAAGATATTTCAGTTCCAATTTTTAAATCAAAATCAAATTTATTATTTTGTTCTGAAAAATTAGCACCTGTATTTAAACCAAAATAGTAATCTTTAAAAATTTTGTAATTAATCCCTAAATTAAACCTGCTAATAACAACTGATGAGTTTACGTCACAATACAACATAATATTTTTATCAAAATAGTATATTCCTACTCCTGAAATATATGGAAAACCTATATTAGTTGACAAGTAATATTTACTCATTGATAAATCATTATCGAAATGATATAACTCATGTTTTTTAATAATATTTATAAGTAAGTTTGAATATTTAGGATTAGTTGCATATCCCGCTTTAGAAAGTCCCTTTGCCCATTTTTTATAATCACTAGTTTCAAACAAAAATTTATATCTTTTTCTTTCACTTAAAAAAAGAGAGTGATCTCTATATGATTCTTTAGGTGAATTATATTTTCTAAAACATTCGTTTTCATCATCATCATCATGATAAATTTTATCACCAGTCCATTCATTATGGCATTTTATACCAAAATGATTGTTGCCCTCAATAGCAAGCTTACTTTCACCATTAGAAGATTCTAATATTCCTTGAGCCAAAGTTATACTAGCAGGAATACCATAAGTTTTCATTTCAGAAACAGCTAAATCACTATATTTTGTAATATATAACTTGGTTTTATTTTGAGAATAGCTAATATTAGAAATTAAAATCCAAAAAATCAATGTAAATCTCTTATTAAACATATAAGTTATTGAGGTAAATTTAAATTAAATCTTTCATTCATTCCTAAGTTTCCTTGTAATCCTCCAGTATGTATCGCTAAAATAGAAGATTTTCTTTTAAAGTATCCCTTTCGAATCAAATCAAATAAACCATACATCATTTTAGATGTGTATATAATATCTAATTTAATTGAATAATTTAAATCAAAATCTTTGATAAAATTTACCAAATCAGTATCATATTTTGCAAAACCACCAAAAGTGTAATCATCTAATAAATTCCAATTATTATTATTTGTAAATTTTTTTATGTTTTCCTCTAAATCACCTACTCCTTTTAAAGTCTTAAAACCTAATATTTTTTGTTTTTTATTTGAAGAATTAATTATACCTGAAATAGTGCCTCCAGTAGCAACTGGAACACATATATAGCTTTGGCTATCTAAATCTGTTAAGATCTCTTGGGCACCTTTAACACCAAGATTATTAGTACCTCCTTGCGGAATTAAATAAAAGTCACCATATTTTCTTTTTAGATCGGTAATCATATTTTTGTCATCTCTCATTCTATAATAACTTCTTGAAATATAATCTACATGCATTCCGTATTGTTCCACTAAACGTAGTATTGGATTTAAATTTTGTTTTTTTTCACCTCTTACTAATCCAATACTTTTAAGATTATGTTGATTAGAAATTACAGCAGTTGCTAAAAGATGATTAGAATAAGCACCACCATATGTTAAGACACATTTTTTAGAATTATTTATTGCAGATTTTATGTTATATTTTAATTTATACCATTTATTTCCTGAAATATATTTATCTATTAAATCAATTCTTTTGACATATAATTTAATGTCATTTTTAGATAACAATTTAGATGTTATTTCTTCTGTTTTGATTTTCATTTAAAAGCAAATATCTTTAATTTTGCACAAATTATGGATGGCTTTTCAAAAATAACAAAACTAAAAAAAGAGGATTTTTATTATTCAAAGGAAGGCTATATAATATTTACCGAAAAATATCATTTAAAAAGAGGCTATTGTTGTGATAGCAACTGTAAGCATTGTCCTTACAAAAAAAAAATAAAAAAAATGAAAAATTTTAAACAATTAATATTAGAAGGTATACCAAAAACATTACCTAATCAAAAAATTAGAAGTTCAAATATTAGTCATGCTCCTAACAGAAAGGATATCTTAAATATTGAAGAAAAAAAGCTTGCAATTAGAAATGCTTTAAGATACTTTCCTGAACATATGCACAAAGATCTTGCAAAAGAATTTTTAGATGAACTAAACAAATATGGAAGGATTTATATGTATCGTTTTATGCCTGAATATGATTTAAAAGCAAAAAACATAAATGATATACCTCATAAATCTAAACAAGCAGCAGCAATACAATTGATGATTTTAAACAATTTAGATCATGCAATAGCACAACATCCAGAAGAACTTATAACATATGGAGGAAACGGTGCTGTTTTTCAAAATTGGGCTCAGTATCTTTTGTGTATGCAATATCTAGCAAACATGACAGATGAACAAACACTAGTTATATATTCAGGACATCCTATGGGCTTATTTCCATCTAATAAAAATGCCCCAAGAGTCGTAGTGACTAATGGAATGATGATTCCAAATTATTCTAAGCAAGATGATTGGGAAAAATACAATGCCCTAGGCGTAACTCAGTTTGGACAAATGACTGCAGGTTCATTTATGTACATAGGTCCACAGGGAATTGTTCATGGAACTAACATAACACTTCTTAATGCAGCAAGAAAAGTTGATTCAAATGCTACTGACTTGTCTGGTAAAATATTTGTTACTTCAGGTTTAGGTGGAATGTCTGGAGCACAACCTAAAGCAGCAGTCATTGCGAAAGGAATATGTATTGTTGCTGAAGTAAATAAATTTGCGTTAAATAAAAGGCATGAACAAGGATGGGTAGATGAAATATTTGATGATTTAGATACAATTATAGACAGAGCTATAGAAGCAAAAGCTAATGTTGAGTCAGTTTCTTTAGCTTATTGTGGCAATATTGTTGACTTATGGGAAAAACTAGTTGATAGAAATATTAAAATTGATATAGGATCTGACCAAACCTCCCTTCACAATCCATATTCTGGTGGCTATTATCCAGTTGGATTAACATTAGAAGAATCTAATATTATGATGTCAAAACATCCAGAAGAATTCAAAAAATATGTTAAAAATAGCTTGAATAGACATACAGATGCAATTAATACATTATGTCAAGAAGGAATGTACTTTTTTGACTATGGAAATGCATTTTTATTAGAATCAATGAGAGCAGATTCAGATATTCTAGATGATAAAAATAAATTTAAATATCCATCCTATGTACAAGATATTATGGGACCAATGTGTTTTGATTACGGTTTTGGCCCATTTAGATGGATATGTGCTTCAAATTCAAAAGAAGATTTGTTAAAAACTGATAAAATTGCTTCACAAGTTCTTGAAAGTATCATGGAAAATTCTCCTGATGATATTAAACTTCAAATGAATGATAATATTAATTGGATTAATGATGCTGATAAGAATAATTTAGTTGTTGGTTCACAAGCTAGAATACTATATGCTGATTCTACTGGTAGAATTGAAATTGCAAAGGCTTTCAATAACGCAATTGCAAGTGGAGAAATTAGTGCGCCAATTATATTAGGAAGAGATCATCATGATGTTTCTGGTACTGACTCACCATATCGAGAAACATCAAATATCTACGATGGATCAAAATTTACAGCTGATATGGCAATTCATAATGTAATTGGAGATAGTTTTAGAGGAGCTACATGGGTTTCAATACATAATGGTGGTGGTGTTGGTTGGGGTGAAGTAATTAATGGTGGATTTGGAATGATGATTGATGGAAGTAAAGATTCTGATAAAAAAATTGAATCAATGTTACATTGGGATGTTA
>MDSV01003184.1_pt1 | contig 11786 bp, 14 predicted proteins | sample 810851 | NCBI WGS metagenome assembly MDSV01 (sample SAMN05326640, study PRJNA326480) | marine metagenome | isolation source: seawater | place: Atlantic Ocean: North East | collected 2012 | reverse complement strand
TTTTGTTCCAGAAAATCAAATGAAAGGTTATAAGATATTATTTAATGATTTAATAAAAGATCTTAAAGAAATTACTGGATTCGAGGCAGTTTCTTTACAACCTAATTCTGGTGCTCAAGGAGAATATGCCGGCTTAATGACGATAAGGGCTTTTCATAATAATAATAAACAATCTAACCGAAATATTTGTTTAATACCGAATTCTGCTCATGGCACTAACCCTGCAAGCGCACAAATGTCAGGTATGAAAGTAGTAGTTATAAATTGCGATGATAATGGAAATATTGACTTAGAAGATTTAAAAAATAAAGCAGAAAAATACTCTAAAGATCTTGCTGCTTTAATGGTAACTTACCCTTCAACTCATGGTGTTTTCGAGGAAAAAATAAGTGAAATTTGTGAGATCGTGCATTCTAAAGGTGGTCAAGTTTATATGGACGGTGCAAATTTAAATGCTTTAGTAGGAATTGCAAAACCAGGAAATTTTGGACCAGATGTATGTCATATAAATCTTCATAAAACATTTTGTATTCCTCATGGTGGAGGAGGCCCAGGTATGGGACCAATAGCTTGCGCAAAACATTTACAAGAATTTTTACCTACGCATAGAAATATTAAAAACTTAAACCTTGACAAAGGGATGGGCCCAGTTTCTGCTGCTCCTTGGGGTAGCGCAAGTATTTTAGTAATATCATGGATGTATATAAAGATGATGGGATCACATGGTTTAAAGTTAGCATCACAAACAGCGATTTTAAACGCTAATTATATTGCAAAAAGACTATCGAAAAAATTCAAAATTTTATATACAGGAAAAAATGGTAATGTTGCCCATGAGTGTATTGTCGACTTAAGACCTATTAAAGAGAAATCAGGTATTACCGAGGAAGATATAGCTAAGAGACTTATTGATTATGGTTATCATGCACCTACAATGTCATGGCCAGTATCAGGTACTATTATGATTGAGCCAACAGAAAGTGAAAATCTAGAGGAAATCGACAGATTTTGCGACACATTATTGAGCATTAAAGATGAGATAAGTAAAATTGATAATGGTCAATTTAAAAAAGAAGACAATCCTATCATTAATGCACCTCATACGTATTTAGAATTATCAGAGGATGATTGGAAACATTCATACACAAGAAAAGAAGCAGCTTTTCCAAAACAGCATTTAAAAGACTATAAATATTGGGCACCAGTTGCTAGAGTAGACAATGTTTATGGAGATAGAAACCTTGTATGCTCATGTCCTTCAATGGATGAATATAAAGATGCTGCAGCTTAAAGGATGAAAATTGCAGTAATCGGATCAGGCATTTCTGGTTTATCAGCTGCTTATTACCTTTCAAAAAAATTCAAAGTAGATCTATTTGAACAAAAAGATCAATTTGGCGGTCATTCTTATACTTACGATATTAAAAATGAAAATAAAACGATTCCTGTTGATTTAGGCTTTATTGTATTTAACAAATTAACATACCCTAATTTGATAAATTTTTTTAATGAGTTAGAAATTCCTTTTGAGAAAAGCAATATGTCTTTTTCTGTCTCGATAAGAGAAAGTAATATCGAGTATGGTGGTAGTGGACTAAGAGCTCTTTTTGCAAATAAATCGAATATCTTTAATTTAAAATTTTTAAAAATGATAAAAGAGATAATATCTTTTTATAAAACGGCTCCATCCTTACTTAAAAAAAACTTAGACGATAAAACACTTGGTAATTATTTAGACAATTCAGGTTTGTCAGATCATTTTACAAAATATCATATTATTCCAATGGTTGCAGCAATATGGTCAATGCCTTTTGACAAAGTAAAAGACATGCCTCTAAAACTTTTTTTAAATTTTTTTATAAATCATGGATTATTTAAACTTAAAAAAAGACCTCAATGGTATACAGTTACAAACCGAAGTAGAACTTATGTAAATGAAGTTACAAAAAAAATAAGTGGAGAGATTTTTAAAAATTATAAAGTCAACAAAGTGAGCAGAAGCAAAGAAAATGTAAAGATTACAATAGGCAACGAACACCTGAACTATGATCAAGTTGTTCTTGCATCACATGCTGATCAAAGTTTAAAAATGTTAGATGATCCTTCAGATGAAGAACTAAATATTTTAGAAAAATTTAAATATGTATCAAACAAAGCAGTGCTACATACAGACCAAAACTTTATGCCTAAAAATAAAGTAGCCTGGTCTAGTTGGAACTCAATATCTAATAACAACCAGACTTGTATTACGTATTGGCTAAACAAACTACAAAATCTTAATTGTGAAAATAATTATTTTTTGACATTAAACCCTATAGAAAAGGTAAACAAAGAAAGTTATATAAAAGATATTCATTTTACACATCCTTATTTTAATAAAGATACATTAAAATATCAGAATGATTTGTATTCTATTCAAGGGAAAAAAAGAACCTGGTATTGTGGTAGTTATTTTGGTTATGGTTTTCATGAAGATGGTATAAAATCAGCGATAAATCTATTTAAAAATTTTAAAACTTAATGAATTCTTGTATCTATAATGGAGTTGTTAATCACACTAGGTATAAACCAGTAAAACATTTCTTAAAATATAAAACATTTTCTATTTTTATTGATTTAGATGAATTAGAAATACTAGATAAGAACAATATTATATTTTCTCTTAACAAATTTAATATTTTTAGCTTTTACAATAAAGATCATGGAGAAAGAGATGGTCAGTCACTAAAAAAATGGGTATTAGAAAATGTACAAAAATTTAATATTAGTACTAAAATTAATAAGATAAGACTACTTTGTTACCCTAGAATTTTTGGCTATGTATTCAATCCTTTAAGTATTTTTTATTGTTACGAAAATGAATCTCTAAAAGCTATTTTTTACGAAGTCAAAAATACATTCAATGAACAACATACTTATATTTTTAAAACAAATAAAGAAGGAAAAATAGAACAAAGCTGTAAAAAGAAATTTTATGTATCTCCATTTATGGATATGGAAACGTTTTATGACTTTAAACTCTTAAATCCAGATAAAAAATTGTTTGTATCAATAAAGCAATCCGACAAAGATGGTATTATTTTAACTGCAATTCAAAAAGGAAAAAGGAAAAATTTTGACTTCAAACAGTTGCTAGCAAATTTTTTTAAGTATCCTTTGATGACTTTAAAGATAATAACAGCGATACATTTTGAAGCATTTTTATTATGGAAAAAAGGCGCAATATATAGATCTAGGAACCGTAAAATTAAAAATAACTTAACTTTTGAGAAAAATTAATGAGCTTATCTAAAATATCAGAAAAATTTATTATTAATAAACTGAAATTAATTAAAAACGGTAATCTAAAGTTAATTAATTATGATGGAAAAGTTTATCATTTTGGAGATTTAGAGAGCTCTCTTAGTTCGGATATTAAAATTAATAATTCAAAATTTTATGTAAATATAATTTTAGGGGGTAGTTCTGCTCTAGGTGAAGCACATATTAATAAAGATATCTATTCATCAAATTTAACAAATTTAATAGAACTTACTGCAAGAAATATAAACCTTATTTACAAATTTTCAGGAAGTTTAAAACTTCAAACAATAAAAAATTTTTTTAAAAATCTCTTTGCTTCAAATACAAAAATGAAAAGCAAACAATATATTTCTAAACACTATGATTTGGGAAATGATTTTTTTTCGTTTTGGCTAGATAAAACATTAACTTACTCTAGTGGAATTTATGAAAATAAAGAAGATGATTTGGAGAAAGCCCAAAAAAATAAATATCAAAAACTAATAAATTTACTTCAAATAAGCGAAAGAGATAAAGTTCTAGAAATTGGATGTGGTTGGGGAGGATTTTCTGAATACCTGGCTAAAAAATATGATGTTATTGTAGATTGTATTACAATTTCAAAAAAACAATATGAATATTCAAAAAAAAAAATTTTTGAAAGCGGTTTGAATAATAAAGTACAAGTTAAGTTTTTAGATTATAGAGATTTAAAAGACAAATATGATAAAATAGCCTCTATAGAAATGATTGAGGCTGTCGGCAATAAATATCTTAACAATTATTTTAAAACAATTAAAAATTCTCTAAAAACGAATGGAAAGGCAGCTATACAAGGTATAGTTATAAAAGATGATTTATTTGATCGTTATAAGTATAGCGAGGATTTTATCCAAAAATATATTTTTCCTGGTGGTTTTCTTCCTTCTATTAATTTAATTAAAAAAATGACTAAAGATAATAAATTAAACCTAGAAAAAATAAATTCTTACTCTGATGATTACGCTAAAACTCTTAATATGTGGAGAAATAATTTTATGAGCACCTGGGTCAATATTGCACCACTTGGATTTGATGATTATTTTAAAAGAATGTGGGAATTTTACTTATCTTATTGTGAGGCAGGATTTAAAGCAAAAAATATAGACTTGATTCAATTTTCTATGTCTAATAAATAAACATCATGAAAAAAACTTTAAGCTTGCTTTTGCTAATTTTTTTAACAGGATGTGCTAATAATATGAAACCTACAGATTTTAAAGATCAAAAGCCTAGGCTTATAATAGAGGAATATTTATCAGGGAATGTAGAGGCCTGGGGGGTTTTACAAAATAGATCTGGTAAAGTTACTAGACAATTTAAGGCTCAACTTAATGGTAAATGGGATGGTTCAAAGCTAATTTTAAATGAGCAATTTAATTGGAATGATGGCGAAAATCAAAATAGACAATGGACTATAAATAAAATAGATAATCATAATTATGAAGGCACTGCTTCAGATGTTGTTGGAGTAGCTAAAGGTTATTCTTATGGCCCTGCGTTTAAATTTGAATATGTCTTGTTAGTTCCCATTAAAGGAAAAAATATAAAGATTACTTTTGATGATTGGATTTTTTTACAAGATGAAAAAGTAGCAATTAATAGAGCAACGATGAGCAAATTTGGATTTAAAGTTGCTGAATTAACTGTAATGTTTACTAAAAAATAAGTTTAAATTTTAATTGATCTTTCTTAAAACACTTAAGACCACATTATTTCTCTTTATTTCTATAACATTTTTACCAGGGTGTTTGGCATAACAATTAGTTACATTTTTTGATTTGTACTCTTTTGTATTTTTTTTCAAAGTTGCTCTATTAATCATAATAATATAATCCGCTTTATCGTAAGAAACCATTGATGTATTAAAATAGCCTTCTTTTTTTAAATATATTTCTACTGCTTCTCTATTAAGTCCACAAACAGTATAAATAAACTTTTCTTCTTTATTTAAATTAAATTTTTTTATTAGCTTGCTAATTGATGAGCCCCAATAATCATTTTCAAACTTATTTACATGATCTTTATTATTTCCACTGAAAATATTTAAGTAAGTGTATTGGTAAGGCGTTAATCTAAAAAAATTAAAGAGAAAAAAAATTATTAAAAAAAACATTATTCCTGAAATAAATCTTATCTTTATTAAATCAATATTTTTGTATAAATAATAAATAACTAGAGAAGGTATTATACAAAAATATGGTATTAACCATAAAACGTGTCTTAATCCGTCGTAAATCGAAAAAGGAGTAAGAAAAACTATAATAAAAGGATTTAATATCATAATTAAGATTATGGTAATTTTATAATTGAATTGTTTAAAATTATTTTTAAAAAATTTAATTGAAAAGAATATTAAGAAAAACAAAACATAAGATATCAAAAAATATTCAGGAGATCTAAAAAGTAAATTTTCAAATAAATAAGATTTTGGTATATCGGTAAAAACATAATGATTACCATCAAAAAGCATAAATGGGTAGCCTCTCATCAAACCTCCAAAAACCCACTCGTAAAAAATTTTAAATGGAAGTGTAAGTATGTCTGGATGCGTATCGATCCAGAATAGAATAAGAACAAAATAAAAAACTAAAAATGATTTTAAAATATGTTTAAAAAAAATTTTCAAATAAAAATTTTTACTTAAAATAATTTTTGTAAAAAATATTTCTACAAAAACAATGAGAGCCACTGATAACATTGATCCCAGAAAAAACATATTTATTCCAGAGCCAATGGCTGCTAGAAGACCGATTAAGTAAAAATTATTTGCGGAATTTTTTTTTAAATTTCCTTTTTTTATATAATCTAACAGTAAATAAAATATCCAAATATGACATAATGCAATAATTGTATCCTTACTATTAAAAGCCATATGTCCAAAAAAAGCAGGATAAAAAAATAATATTAGAAAAACAATTTTACCAACTTCTTTGTTAAACAATAATTCTACAAATTTTTTTGTACCTAAAATTACTAAAAATGAGAAAAATAGATTGATTAAATAACTTACCTCTACTCTAAATTGTAAAGGAAAAATATTTATCAACATATACTTCAACGTATAATAACTAGGTGAATAATAGGCACCTCTAAAAATATCTTCATCTATTCTACCAAGGGATAACAAATACTCTGCTGTTCTTTTACCCTGCATATAAATAAGAAAATCTTCATCCCAAGTTAAACCAAGATTTAAAGCACAATAAATTGAAAAGGTAATTAAAAAAAAAATTATACCTTTTTGTAAGCTCATTTTCATATTTGAAAATTTTATTGACTACCGGCGTCTTGAAATTCTTTCCTTAATTTCAAATAAAACTTATATAAAAGAATTTTGTCCTCTTCATTGAAAATTTTCTCTTTTGATAAACTACGTTCTATTTCAAGTCTTATTTTATTCTTTAGATGAATTCTATTTTCTTTTTTATTCAGCAATAATAAACTACTCAAAGCATCCACTTTGTCAGCTAATAATAAATTGTAGGTTATATTTATTATGATTATAATTGCAAAGACTATTGAGACCAATTTGATGAAAAATATTTTAAGATTGCCTTTATTCATTAATGATAACTAACATTTAACATGCTCTAAATCAAACTATATAAGAAACGTTTAAATTTAATAAATCATTTTATCTTTTTACAAACTTGCCAATTAAATATAGGTAAATCCTATAAGGCAAAATTCTAAAAAATTTTAAAATTAACGTTAACTCTTTTGGAAAGTGTACTTCAAATGCAGTGCTTTTAGTTAAACCATTAAATATTTTTTTAGCAGCATACTCAGGAGATTTAATAAAGGGCATATCAAATTCATTTTTGTCAGTTAGTGGAGTTTTAATAAATCCTGGGGAAATTAAAGACACTCTAACATTATGTTTTTGAAAATCGAAATATAAACTCTCTGCCAAATTAGTTAGCGCCGCTTTAGAGGGGCCATATCCACTTGAATTAGGTAAACCTCTATATCCTGCAATTGATGAGACTATTGAAATATGACCCCTTTTTTTATTTTTAAAATATCCTTCAACAGATTTAATACAATGCAAAACTCCAAAATAATTTGTATTCATCACAAATTTATTTTGTTCTATGTTTATTTCTTTTTCTAATTTAGGGTCATAAGTACCACTTGAAAAAACACATATATCAACATCTCCAAAATCTTTGAGTATTTTTAAAAAAGTATCTGAAACTTGTTTTTGATTAGTTACATCTAAAGGATAAGAAAAAATATTTTTTTCTTTAGCCATTTCATTCAATATTTCTACTCTTCTCGCTGAAACCGCAACTTTCCAACCATTTGAAACAAACTTTATTGCTAAGGCCTTTCCAATTCCACTGCTAGCTCCAGTTATCCAAATTTTTTTCTGATTTTCAGACATTAATTAGTTATATCTTATTATATGGTTAAACATAAATATTTATCTTTTGGATTAATACTTTTAATTACTTTCCTAGCCTCAGGTATTGGTGGATTTACAACTTCTTTTTATAAAGAGCCATGGTATTCTCAAATTATTCTGCCAAGTTACAATCCACCAGGCTGGGTATTTGGTCCTGTCTGGACAATTTTGTATTTAATGATGTCATTCGCAGTATGGGTAGCTTGGAATAAAACTTCAGACAAAAAAATCCTGCTAATTTACTTTATACATTTATTTTTTAACGCTATCTGGAGCATTATTTTTTTTGGTTTTCATAAGATTGGATTAGCTTTGATAGACCTCTTAATTATACTTTTTTTTATAATAGTAATGATGAAGATATATTTTAGAGTTAACAAAATTAGCTTTTATTTAATGTTACCTTATTTTTTTTGGTCAAGTTATGCATTGATACTAAACACATCTATTTATTTGCTTAACTAAAACTATTTAGTAGGATAATTTCTTTTTAGAACTATTTTATTAATAAAAATCGACATCAAAATTATTAAAACTGTACCAGTCATAACTGGAAATAAAATATAATCAAAAGAAAGATCCATAAATAAAGCTACAATAGGATTAGAAGCAGCGGGAGGATGCATAATCTTAAAATAAACCATTAGTATTATCGCTAGTCCGACTGACAAACCCAAAGAGTAAAAAGAAATACCAATTGTTTCATTAAAAATTACTCCGACAAGAATCGAAACCAAATGTCCAAAAAAAATATTTTTTGGCTGAGCTGTTTCCAGTTCATAAAGAACAAATACAAGGAACACTGTCGCTCCAAATGAAAACATCAACCAAATACCAGCAGATGTCTCTAGTGTTAAAAAGGCTAAAGTAGATATGACTAAAGCTGCGGATAATCCTGATATTATGGGCTCAAATTTTTTACTTATTTTCATATGTGTTTTTCTCTAGTTGGGTTATATACAGTTATGGAACTAAAAAAACCATTTAATTTTTTAAAAAGCCTACCAAAAAAACTAAATAATTTTTATACAAAAAAATCAAGATCAAAAATGATAATTAAAAATAAGAATAATAATAATTTGAAATTTGATCCAGTAACTAATTTTGACAAATCTTTTGAGAGATTGATAAGATTATTAATTAGCAAAAAATTCCCACATGACTCTATAATCGGAGAAGAATTTAAAAACAAAAATAGAACTAATGATTATAAATGGTCTATTGATCCAATAGATGGAACAAAAGTATTTGTAATAGGTGGGCCCACATGGTCAAATTTGATAAGTTTATCATTCAAGAATAAATCTCTAGTTGGTTTAGCTAATTTTCCAGATCTAAATAAATTTTATATTAATGATGAAAAATACTCTTACGTTTACAAAAATGGAAAAAAATCTATTTTAAGATCATCAAACAATAGTAGTTTTCTATCTTTAAAAATCATTGGGAATTTTCATGATATTGTTAATTTTAATAGACAAAAAAAAATAATTAAAAAGTTTGGGGATTCTTTTAGAACAACAAGTTATGATGCATTGAGCTACTGTCTTTTAGCAGAAGGAAAAATAGATGCAGTTATTGAAGCAAATTTAAAACCATATGATATTTTACCTTTGATACCAATTGTTCAAAACTCGGGCGGTTTTATAACAAATTGGAAAAACGAACCTGCAGAAAAAGCAGGTAATATACTTGCGACATCAAATAAAAAATTACATAATAAATTATTAAAGCTACTTAACCAAGTTATTAAAAAATAAATGATAAACTTATTTATTAATAGAATTTTTCGAGCAATTAAAATTGACATTGATCTTTATGAAGAAGTAGAAAAAGATAAATCTGCTACTGTACAAGCTGGAATAGTTGTAGTGATGTCTAGTTTAGCTGCTGGTGTCGGAGCTTTACAACTAGGTGCATCAAATTTCTTACTAGCACCAGTTTTGTCATTATTAAGTTGGTATGTATGGGCTTATGTAATTTATTTTGTAGGTGTGAAGTTGTTTGGAGGGCCTTCTACAAAAAGTAATCATGGAGAGTTGCTAAGAACAATTGGTTTTTCTAGCGCCCCTGGATTGATAAGAGTTTTTGGAGTAACACCAGATCTAATGACTGTAACTTTTATAGGTTCAGCATTTTGGATGTTGGCTTGTATGGTAGTGGCTGTTAAATCTGCACTAGATTACGAAAGTTTATGGAAAGCACTAGGAGTTGTAATTATAGCCTGGTTATTTCAAGCATTTTTTTTATTTTTAGTTATTGTTCTTTTTAAGGGAATTTAAATCGGAAAAATAGTTTTAGATATTTTACAACTATCACAAATTTTATAACCAATTGTTATTAAATTAGATCTGACACTTTCATCTTCTTTCTTACATTCTTCGCAAATTTTATCAGGCAATTCGTCCATATAGGACAAGATATACCTTTTAAAATGTAAAATCTATTCTAGAGTCATTAAATGAAAAAAATACTTTTTTTAATGATATTTTGCCTAACATGTTTTATCAATCCTAGCTTACTATATGCAGGTAATTTAAAGGTTAGCACCGTCGAGAAAAATGAGATTCAGAATTTAAGCTTTAAAAAAGCTTACTTTGCTGGAGGATGTTTTTGGTGTATGGAGGAGTCATTTGATAAAGTAGAAGGAGTTATGAAGTCTATTTCAGGATATTCAGGAGGACACTTAAAAAACCCATCTTACAAAGATGTAATTTATAAGGATACTGGTCATGTAGAAGCAATCGAAATTACTTATGATCCTAAAAAAATATCATATGAAAAATTAGTAAATATATTTTGGAAAAATATTGATCCTTTTGATAAATATGGTCAATTTTGTGACAAAGGTAAAAGTTATAGATCAGTTATTTTTTTTCAAAATAAAAAACAACAAAAAATTATAAAAAAATCGATTTCAAATATAGAAAAGAAATTTGATGCAAAAGTCGTAACTTTGACGTGGAAATTTGAAAAATTTTATAAAGCAGAAGATTATCATCAAGATTATTATCAAAAAAATTTTATAAAATATTTAGCTTATAAAAAAGCATGTCAAAGAGAGGAAGTACTTAATAAGATATGGAATTAAAAAAAATTTTATTTTTTTTTATAATTGTTCTTCATTCTAATAATTTGAATGCAGAGCTCATTAAGCCAAGCAAAAATTTAGATCCTTATGACGTAGTAAAAATTCAACTCGAAGCACTCAAAGATAATGGTGATAATGATGAAGGTATAAGACAAACTTGGTTTTTTGCCCATCCAGATAATAAAAAAGTTACAGGCCCTTATGAAAGATTCAGAGTAATGATTAATGGGCAGCAATATAAATATCTTATAAATCATTCATCACATAAAATAAAATTGATAACAAATAGCCCAAATACATTTATTTATCGAATTGAGATTCTAAGCAAAAATAAAAAATTATTTATCTATGAATGGCATGTCCAAAAAGGCACCAATAAAAATTGTAAAGATTGCTGGTTTACTTCCGCAGTATCTCTCCCAACTGATCAAGGAAATACAATTTGAAAAGGCCGCCCTTCATATATCGTTATATAATCGTAGGATGTATTTTGGTTTTTCCACCAATTCTTAGCGCTCACTACGGATCAATTTATTTAGGTAAAGAAAATGGAGTGCTTCTGGGTTTTTCTGTTGGAATAATTTGTGTAACTTTCGCTTGTTGGAAATTATATATTGACGATTGGAGAGATGACGAAGATTAATGCAGTTTATTACCTCTAGATCAGAAGCTTTAGACAAACTTAATAATTATATAGAAAGCGATATTTCAAACTATAATTCTAAAAGAAACTTTGACTTTGGCGTAACTAATAGACGCAACGTTTCTTGTCTGTCCCCTTATATTACACATAGATTAATTACTGAATATGAAACTGCAAAACTTGTTTTAAAAAAACACCCTTTTCAAAAAGTAGATAAGTTTATCCAAGAGATATTTTGGAGAGTTTATTGGAAGGGCTGGCTTGAACTAAGACCAAGGGTTTGGAGTGATTTTATTGAAGACCTTAAATCAATTAAAGAA
>MDSV01117438.1_pt1 | contig 11787 bp, 17 predicted proteins | sample 810851 | NCBI WGS metagenome assembly MDSV01 (sample SAMN05326640, study PRJNA326480) | marine metagenome | isolation source: seawater | place: Atlantic Ocean: North East | collected 2012 | reverse complement strand
ATGTGTTTCAGGAGTAAATAATGTTATATATTTATTATTGTATATCTGATATAACACCATAAGCGAATCGTCACCGCAGCGAGGACAATTTATATCCCATGAACGCTTATAATAGTCAACTATAGTTTCGTAAAAGTTAATAGTATGTAAATTTTTTACATTATACACTTTTAATCCCCCCAATATTCGCATATTATCGAGTTCTCCTTCCCCAAATTCCGATTGAATGAGATTATAATGTCGTTGAATTGCTGGAAAACTAGATATTATACGTCCTTCATGATAACTACCGCCTATATAATGAACATCTTCAAAACAAACATCTAATTCTTTATTGGTAAATATATCTGGTTCGATTAAGACCAAATATTCATAATCAGGCATAATTTTGTATGCATAAAAATGATAAAAGCATTCAATCGGGTATTGTAAACCATACGGGCGTTCGTTTAATTTTATAAAATCATCGTATAAATCGATTTCATGCAGATTAACATTATATTTTTTGCATAATTCCTTACTGTCGTCTGAAAAACTTGTTCCGATAATTGCTTTATCATAATTTGCATTATGGCTTACAAATTGTTCTAAAGCAATTATAGATTTGGAAACATAGTGATCATCACAACAAATAAACACTGATTTACTCATTTTATATATAAAATATGGTGATTTTGTATATACCAAAAATTATAAATTACTTATTTTCACAGAAACAATATGAAATGTATAGAATATAGAACCAAACATTATACTTTTTAATAGCAGTCCCATAAAATTAAAGTTTCCATCTTCATGATAAATAGTCATAAATGAAAAATATTTTCTTAATAATGTATTAATAACAGGCATTTGGAATATAAAATACAACAATGATACTAGTATAGGCAATTGCAGGTCACTTATCAATCCATGTGCTGTTTCTTCTCTGTATTTATTTTCACGATGTTCTTTTCTAGCTTCTTCGCTTGCCGCTTCATATTCGCGTATATAATCAGATGTTAGTTTTACCTTGGGAACATGATTCGCTTGTATCTCTTCATCCTGTTGATATTCTATGGAATTCATCGGTATATCACGAGAAGGTAACTTTTGTCGAGGCATATCTTCAAGTGTATAATTTATTTGACCTGGAGTAGCAGCTTGTTCAGGAACGTTTGATGCTGTTTTTGGGTGTTGACCACGTTGAGGAGACGCCTCAGGCATCGGCATAGTTTCGGGTGTTATTTCATTATGTCCATATGGATTTGGGTGAACGTTCAATGGTCTATAATTTTGACTTTCTGAAGTTTCATGACCACCAGCATTTGGCTCGGGTTGTGCAGCAACGTTCCCATAAAACTCATTTGCTATATGCTGTGTGCTAGGTGGGCGATTGAATGAGGACGAATTCGTTTCACTTAGTTCCGATATACGCGTTGTTGAATGAGACATAAACTATACAATATTAAACATCTAAAGATTGTGTAGTTGGCGCATTATTCTACATCCACGATCTGCTTATCTTTATCACAAGGTACTGATGCAGATGTATATTCGTAACATTTCTCACCATGTTTATATATTTTACCATCAATTTCGCCTAAAATCGGTCCTTTAAAATCTATGCAATTTTTATCTTTACACACTTTTCTAAAAAGAGTTGCTAATCCTAAACCCAATAGTAGTGATATGAAAAATTTTCCTAAAGATGTGGTTAATAATCGCTTTAAGTTCATGTGTATATATATCCAGATGATATTATAGACATACCATTATTATAATGGTATGTATTTAACCTTGCGTTGGTATTTTTGCTATTTCCATTGGGTTTACGGGACATTCTACTTCTTTTTGTTCAAACGCGAAACATTGACTTGCTTTGTCGCGATAAATCATTAATTCGGCATTTTCAGGACTTGGATAAATATAAATTGTTCGCATATCACCAAGAGTTGTGTAAACAAAAAACAGGCCTATCGCAAAACTAATGATAAATACTGGAATATTTATATATTTTGTTAGTTGAATCATTTCTATATATACAACTAGTATTATTATGTTCCCAAAAACTTACTTTTTGTCGGCTGCCGATTGAGCCTCTTTTCTTGCCTTCTTCTTGAGACGTTTCTTTTTACTCGCAGACATTTCACCATCAGGACGTGCTGTAGATTTTTCTTGTGTTTCTCCTTCAATTCGATATACTAAACTATTTGGGTCATTTGTATCAAATATATTCGGATTTTTCGCCATAAACTCTTCATATTCTTTTTGGCGTTGAATATCTGCTGCTTGTTTTTCTAATTGTTTTACTAATTGTTCTTGTTGTCTTGCTTTTCCACGCGCAATTAGACGTTCCTTAACAGTAAATCTTTCTTGAGCACGGTTCATAGCATTTGTATCTAAACGTGCTCCTTTTGGGACATTTAAACCTTGAGCCATGTTCTTGAACATTTCCGCCATTCCTCCACCATCAATGTCGTCATCGTCATTACCTCTATCACCCCCCATATTTTTAAACATATTGGCCATTCCACCTGCTCCACCCATGCTCTTAAGAATATCTCCCATTCCACCTGCTCCACCCATGCTCTTAAGAATATCTCCCATTCCACCTGCTCCACCCATGCTCTTAAACATATCTGAAAGGCCTCCTTCTCCTCCACCATTCATTTTGTTCATCATTTCAGAGGCTTCGGTCATTAAATCTTCACGTGAGATATCACCCGATTCCATTTTACTTGTTAATCTATCCTTTACCGTATTCACAACATTTTTGATTTTTTCAGGATTTTGCATCAACTTTGATAATACATCTTTGGTCGAAGTCATATTCTCCATATCATCTCCAAAGGACGCTGCGATATCTTCACTCATATCTTCTGCTAACTCTTTTGCTAGTTGCCCAATTTTTCCGTCAAATAAACCCTGTAAATGATTATGTATTTCTTCCATTTGAGGTAAACCAGAAGCTGTTGAATTTGATTGAGAAGAGGGTGAATCTGAATCCCCATTTGCAGTATCTTGCTCGCTATTTGCTGCTTGTTCAAAAAATTGTCCAATATTTTGCATAGCATCTTGTAGTTTGGAATGTAGGTCACCCTCGTCTAAATCTTCGAACATTTTCATAGCATCGCCAAAATCCATCTTGTCTTTCATTGTATTCACTAAAATCAATAGAATTACTTGCAAATATTTCCAAATGGTTTCGCGTGTTTTTTCTGATACACCATCACAATTATATAAAATTTTAAAATCAACACCGGGTAAGAATGATGTATTTACATCACTATTCTCCGAAAATATTTCTGCATTTTGATTGAGAATATCAAAAAAACGTTCAGGATATACTTGAGAACAATGTTCATATAGTTGTGAGAAATCTGATTCCGGAGTGGTTACATCCTTCCATTTTGACCATAAGGCAGCGAATTCGGGAAATGTTGTGGATAAGTCGGTAGTAAAATCGACAATCGAAGAACGGAAATTTTCAGGAGCGCTATTTTCCATTTGGAATATAAATGTATATTAATTACACGATTTAAACCCTTTCAACGAATATATATTATATCAATCATTCATTGTAAACTAAATAAAGATAGTATCTTTATTGTATTATAAAAATGTATCGCGAGGAATTGCTTGAAACAATTCGTAATATTTGTGCACCTGGTAAAGGGATTTTAGCAGCCGATGAAAGCACTGGAACTATTGGAAAAAGATTTGAGAATATTGGTGTTGAAAATACACATGAGAATCGAATCGCATACAGGGAAATATTATTTACTACACCATCTTTGTGGGATTATATTAGTGGAGTTATTACCTATGAAGAAACCCTATTTGATACTTTATCAAATGGTTCAAAGTTGATTCAACCTCTACTAGAGGGCGACATTGTAGTAGGAATTAAAGTCGATAAAGGTGTTAAGCCATTATACGGCACCGATGGAGAAACCGTTACTCAAGGTATTGACGACCTAGATGTTCGATGTCGCAAATATTATGAGGCTGGCGCGCGCTTTGCAAAATGGCGTTCCGTATTAAAAATAGATATCGAGAAAAATTATCCATCTGATTTATCAATCCACGAAAATGCGGTTACATTAGCTCGTTATGCCTCAATCTGTATCGCAAATGGTTTGGTTCCTATTGTAGAACCCGAAATATTGATGGACGGAACTCATACAAGTGAGCAATCGCGCGATATAGCAGTAAATGTATTAAGTGCTGTATATCGTGAATTGGTTCGTCACAATGTTGATATTGATTGCACACTATTGAAACCAAATATGGTTAGACCAGGCGTTTCATCAGACGAAAAAATGGATTGTAAACTAATTGCGAAACATACTGTGTTTGCGCTACAACAAGCAGTTCCCGTCAGTATGCCCGGAGTTGTATTCTTATCGGGTGGTATGTCTGAAACCGAGGCGAGCCAAGCTTTAAATGAAATTAATAAATATGATTCAGTTAAACCTTGGCGTTTAACATTTTCTTACGGCCGTGCACTACAAGCCAGTGTGTTGGAAGCATGGAAAGGTAATCCGAAAAATTTTGTTCTCGGACATCTTGCGTTATTAAAACGAGCACAGGCTAACAGTCTAGCATCTATGGGAGATTATACAAACGAGGTTGAATCGAGTAAATCTCTTCATGAAACAAATTATTCATATTAAATAATGTAATATATATATGCGTTTTTTATTACCCTTACTTTTATTATTTGTAAATAGCACGGTTTGTGCAAATTCATTAAATGTTACAGAAGTTTCTCATGTATATGATTGTCCATCAGGGTGTATTGATAAATCTTCTGTTGAAGTATTTAACCACAATTTTTGTGAATCGCGTTTGCAAAATGATACACCGCCTGAAATATATAATTCAATTACTTCATTAGCGGTAACAATTGTCCCGGTCGTGAGTGGATTTCCTGAATATCACCCATTTTATAACGTTGCTACTATGTTTGTTCTCAATGGTTTCGCTAGTTGTTATTATCATTATTACCTTACTTGGCTTGGTAAACAAGCTGATGAAATTACTATGATATTAGCCAATTACTATGGAATGTCTGGGTTAATTGATTTGGGATATTCTAAATCAACAAAGCGTAAACCATTACATATATTCAATACATTATTCATGTATGGATTTATGGTTTTTAATACATTGATTCAAAATGACCAATTATTTCCTACCATATTCGGTGTATATATCGTGGTAACTTTATATATGATTCGTAGAGTCGCATATAAATATAATGCATCCTATAAACGATACTTGTTTGTATCATTCATAGGTGCGTCTTGTTGGATTATTTCTGAAGAATTTTGTAATGAATATACTGTTCATGGACATTCTATATGGCATTTATTATTTCCACTTGGACTTTATCAATTGATACTGAAATATGACAAACTTAGGGAGATTTCTTAATTCATAAATTTGGTCTTTATTATTTGATGAATAAAACATCCCTCTTTCATTATATAATCTTCCGGATTGGGTGATTTTGATATTTTTTCACAAAATTGGTCTCGTTGTCTCCTCCTGAATTTCTTCATCTTAATAATAATCGGTTTCGAAATGTCTATACTTTCAATGCTAATCTCGGAATTTGTTCTACTGCGGCTACTCATATTGTATTGATATACAATATGTATATTTTATTTTTATATACATATCGCAATTAAGACGAATCCTAAGATCATATATCCAAATAGTAAAATAGGTGTTTTATATTTGTCTGAATTCATATAAGATAATATGATATATACATATTTGCAAAAATATCAATGCATTTAAGGAGTCATATTATATAATTGTTGGAAATATTAAACAATTATATAATATTGAAAAAAATGACCATATTATATAAGGATGTATTGGACGATATTAAGCGGAATATTATCTCTGCTTGGGTCAATCGCTGCATCTACGTGCGTTTGCACCACAGTATCGTGTCCAATATCCGGTGAAAATTATATAACAATGGGAAATGGAAACGCTAATATAATATATACTTATGAATCGCACGGTGAGTATCAAGTTGTAACCAGTGCACATGGAACGATTCTCCCAACAGATTTAGATTATGGTACCGGGACAACATCATGCACACAGAAATATTCGCGTATGTTAGATGATGATGGAATACCTGATTGTGATGCGGGTCATATTTTAGCTCACCGACTCGGAGGATATGGAAATCAACCACTTAACATATTTCCACAAGATGCTAGTATCAATCGCGGCGCATATGCTCAATTTGAAAGTCATATATACGACTGCATGTTAAACGGAACTACTATGGGTAATTTCCAATGGAAATTTAATTATAAAAATATTACTGTTACAAAACCTGAGAGCGTATATTATTCGGTTTCATTTGATGGAGGTAATTGTGATACGTTATCGTCAACATTTACTAATTGATTTTAGAATAATCCACCTCTTAATCGGAGCACGAGATGAAGGGTCGACTCTTTTTGAATGTTATAGTCACTTAATGTGCGACCATCTTCGAGCTGTTTTCCTGCAAAAATTAAGCGCTGCTGGTCTGGGGGGATACCCTCCTTTTCCTGGATTTTTTGTTTCACGTTGTCGATTGAATCACTTGGTTCAACGTCAAGTGTAATTGTTTTACCGGTGAGTGTTTTAATGAAAATCTGCATTATACATTATAAATATATATTATTTTAAGTCGTTTAATACATCCATTGTTTTCTATTTACAAATTTATTAAATTATCTGAAAAAATATTACTGCATTTTGCAGTAATATTTTAAATACGATACGTTTAAATATCAAGATCCATCATATAACGCACAATAAGTGTAAATACAATTGCGTGTAATACGATACCAATATTTGTAGGACATCCAGCCGCATTGGAAATATTTCCTAAAAATCTACCTAAGAGCTTTTGAGTAAATTTGTATGTATATGGATTCACTACTATTAAAAATACGAGGGTTGTCCACAATGTATATCTCCACTTATCCATTGGGTCGGGAGATGAACAAGCGTTTGAGCACGGACAAGAATTTTTCGACATTATATAATAATAGTATATATTTTTAAGACCGCCAATGTTTTCCGCAATCTAAACATGTTACAAATATAGTAGCCGGTTCATCCGCGCTTCTGGTTTGCATTTCATAATAAGAACATCGGTCTGACTTACATTTTTTGCAAGTATACATATTTGTAGATGCTTGAATATTCTCAGTATATTTTGACGCATCCCTTTTCATTTTCTTTTCAATCAAATCTTTCCAAATGGTCGGATTATATTCTTGATGCGTCATATGCGCCACATTTTGGGGTAATATTTCACCCGACTGTAAATTTTCACACAATATCGGTGATGATTTCAAATTAATATAAATAGAACGAAGACGGTCCTTGTATAGAGTCATAAATTGAGGATTTTCCCACTTTTTTACGATTTTTCTACGTGTCGCCTCCTTAATACTATAATTAAATACTCCTTTTTCCATATTCACTCCAGTCGATTCACTAGCATTGGGTAACATATCTTGTAACTTGATACGAACATTGTCGCGAAATAGTGTGGGATTGGATAGTTTACTCATTCTAAATAGTAATTTGATTATAGTATAATGATAAGAATGGTTTAAATCAATTTTACCTATATCAATATTTACTACAAACACTGTGCTTTTTAAATATATTCCTCTTCGCTTAATTCACTCGTGCAATCTAGAAATTCATCAGCAGTATCAAGAGTTGCAGTAAAAACGTTTTCTATAACTGCCTTCTTTTTCTTTTCTCTGGTTGATTTGCGAAGAACCGGCTTTGATTTACGCTTAGGAATTCTATCTTCATCGTCGTCTTCATCTTCGTCCTCATCCTCATCCTCATCGTCATCATCCTCATCTTCATAATCGTCGTCATCGTCTTCATCATCATCTACGATGAAATCATCTTTAACATACCCTTCTTTTGTTCTAGATACATCATCGTCTTCATCTTCGTCCTCTTCATCTTCACTATCCTCATCTCCAATATCCTCAAAACCACCAAATAATTTTTCATACACAATTTTCCATTGTTTGATACTTAAATCTAGTGGAATATTTTCATCTGTAATATTTACCAAAACACAACCTCCGAAAAATAGTTTATTATCCACGGGTGGAGGGAAATCATATTTGTTTTCTTGACCAGCACGACCACTCGTCTTACCAAATAAACGAATATTTACATTTGACCCTAATTTCCACGTTGTTTGAACACCAAAATCAGTTGCCGATTTAAGACCTGCTTTCTTATATAAGTCTCCTTCGTTATAGTTTTTTAGCGCAACCTCTTTAAGAGAACCTGTTTTTTCAACAATTATAATAGACACCATTGTAATAGTAAATACATTTAGTAAACTATTTATATTGATTTAATTATAACATAAGCTGTTTAATTTTATCAATTATATATATATACATGCCTAAGAATAATAGCAAAAAACAGTCTATTTATAATCCTACTGGAGGTAAACGTCTTTCTAAAAAACGTATTTATAAACTTCTGAAAAAGGATAAAATGAATGGAGGAGGAATTTTGAAAGAGTTAGGAAATTTTTTTAGTGGCGGCGACCCTGAAAAAATAAATGAATCAAATTCTTCCGGCATTGAGCCAACTTCTGAGGAACCGGTCCCAACACCATCCGAGGAACCCGTCGAGACACCATCCGTCGAGACATCACCCGTCGAGGAACCTGTCCCAACACCATCCGTCGAGACACCATCTGAGGAGACACCATCCGAAGAACCCGTCGAGACATCATCCGAAGAGACATCATCCATCGAGACACCATCCGATGAGACACCATCCGAGGCACCTGAGTCCAATATTGATGGACAAGGTAATATTAAAACAATAGACAACACATTATCTGTTTCCGAGGAACAATCACCTAGCGTATTGGATGGTGCATTAGCTGTTGCTACAACAGCTGCAGATTCTGCAAAGAATACATTTAATGAAATATCTGATGCAGTTACAACTGATGTTAACGATAATGAAGTAGGCGAGGAAGAAGGTGACGATGTGGATGTAAGCGATAATGAAGACGATGATGATGATGAAGACGATGATGACGAAAATAAAAATAAATTAATGGAAATAATTGCCGACCAGAATAAAACAATCGATAATCAAAATACTACAATCGATAACCTAAATCAAACTATTAAGGAACAATCTGATAAATTAGTTCAGATATTAGAAAAGCATATTACTGATTTAAAACAAAATACAACTGACGACAATGCAATACAATACCCACCAATGAGCCCTGACACTATGGGCGGTAAAACAAAGGGGCGTCGGTCAACAAAAAAACGCCGTAGTAAATAAATAGACCCATGTTATACAAACCGTGTTAGTTTGTATAACTAAATAGTATTCTCGTTCCCTCATATATGAGCAATATACTCCAAACAATATTTTTTTCCATCATTATCATTTATTTACTAGATTGCCTAATCAAGTATTTTAGAGATACTTATACTACAAAGAAAACGAAGGATGTTGTTGGGTTTCATATAAAAAAATACCAATCTATTTTGGACCAAATACAGGATAAAAAACAGATAAGTGTCGACGAACCTTCTTCTGTAAAATTAAGTGAAGATGAATTATTGTATATGAATGAAGAACTAGAATCATTGATACAAACTGAACTACTATCACCTACGTAATAAATTGATTTTAAAAACCACATAGAGATTATTGCATTATATTTATAACCATACCGATGAATAGTATGTCCGTATCTCCTAACCTTATGAATGAATTACTCGGACGCTTACCAAGCTTTGAACTTTCCTATGAAACGATTTCACATAAGAAAGTTTCCTCTGATTATAATATTACTTTAGCCATTCCCTACGGAAAAAAAGCATATATTTGGTTTACATTCTTACGCGATAAGAATGTTTGTTTATTACTCGAAATTGGTAGAGAAAAAAAGGTTACTTCTATGAAAATATTATCTGATATTGATATTCCCACGCAATTAGCTTTTGGAACTGTTTTATACGGGAGTTTATGTGAAATATCCGAAAAGGGACAATATTTTGTTACAGAAGATATTTTATATAGCAAAGGCATTTCGATATCAAAACAGCCATTTAATGAACGTTTGGGTTTTCTATACGAATTATTTACAAACTACCCAGAGTGGTTTAATCGCAATACCTCTATTCCAATTTTATTACCTGTGTATTGGACACTAGATGAAGATTGTTCACAACATATTCCTCAACATATTCAAAACAAAATCCCATATACGGTTCATCATATCCAACATCGCTCGTTACAATACATAGTTCCCTATGTGAATATACCATTTACGCGAAATATTATTCCCATTTCAAATAACACAACTACACCTAATATACTATTTATCCCCCCTGCATTACCTCGTTTTGACTATTCTAAACAACAGTATAATCGGGTAACTACGTTTGAAATAAAAGCCGACTTACAGAACGATATATATCATTTATATGCGTTCGGTAAAAACGCAGAACGAATATACTGTGGTATTGCTTATATCCCAAATTATAAAACAAGCTGTTACATGAATTCTCTATTTCGAAATATTAAAGAAAACCGCCATTTAGATTCTCTCGAAGAAAGTGATGACGAAGAAGAATTCCAAGATATGAATGAAGATAAATTTGTGGATTTAGAGAAGCGAATTTCAATTGAATGCATATATTCTCATAAATTTCGTCGATGGATACCAAACAATGTTTCTCAAGGACGTGGACAAATTGTCCATATTCGTCAACTATAAAAATATATGTGTAATATAAATGACTTCAACTAATACTGTTTTACCTCCTTACCAGAGTAATTTTGATCCGATATCTTCGAAACCAACGGGTTTATATAATCCAAGTAGCTTCGGTGCGGCCTACACAGACCCACCGGGAACCAATATTTACTGCGGCGGTAAAGGAAAACGGCGTTCAATACGTCGTAAATTAAAGACTCGACGTAAAGGTCGTTCTAAGAAAACACGCGGTCGTTCTAAGAAAACTCGTGGAACAAAAAGAAAACGTTAAGATTCATAATAAATTCTAGACTATTATGAGTTATAATTTTTGTATTTGCTATATTCCAACGAGTTTATAACTTTATGGAGACTGAAACGAAATATTATTCTTCCAAACTATTAAATTATATATCAAACCAATGCGATTCTTATTTTAAACTAGATATTTTGAATTCGGATGTATTATTAGAACCACATTTTTCTTGTAATTCACCCTATTATGAACAAGATATCAAGGGAGAAGTATGCAACTTTTTGTATCTCGATCAACCAGAAATCACCATTGAAAATATACAATCATTAGTTGGACATATTGTTTTATATCAATATCCTTCTAGATATACTGCCGATTATCATTTGCGATTTGTTCGCATTTTATCTGTGAATACATCAAATGAAATAATTTCTGTGACCTCTAATTTTATTTCATCGAAAGACGTTTTACATGAGCAAATATCAAATCTACGTCGTCGGTCTTCTGCTTATCGCATTTGGATTCCAACACGATTGTATATCAAGAAAATGGTTGAAATTATAGCGTAAAAATTGATAATATTATTGTATTCTATAATATTAGTAATATGTTACCCATACCAATAATACTCGTAATATCGATTGGCAGTATTGTAGTTACTGCTATTACCATTGAATCAATCTATGTTTCTATACGAAATGTGATACAAAATTATAAAAAAAATAAACTCGCACGTAAATAT
>MDSV01012829.1_pt1 | contig 11788 bp, 10 predicted proteins | sample 810851 | NCBI WGS metagenome assembly MDSV01 (sample SAMN05326640, study PRJNA326480) | marine metagenome | isolation source: seawater | place: Atlantic Ocean: North East | collected 2012 | reverse complement strand
GTTATTGAAGTCCATACCAAGATTGAAGGTGTCTTGTAGCCCTTCAACCCGATATGTCTCACCGGTCACACAAGTCACGGTTTCTGCGGTGCCCGGCTCAAACTTGACGCCGTTCACTGCTACGCCCGGCACATGTACCTCAGCTGCGGCACCCCTATAGGCAGGGTTCGTGGGGTACTTATACCTGTTTGATTGAGCTGAGATGGTATTCGGGTTGCCTGAGTTTGGGAACAACCCAGTTTCATGATTTGGCAGAGCGTTCGTGACGATTGTTCTCATGTTGTCCGACACTGTCACTGTTGTCTGAGTACCAAATCCGACCTCAGAAATTGAATAATTGCCTAAATAAGGACCTTCCTGAAGGTCTGTGTGGGTGTGGGTTGTTTGAGTGATCGGTGGGGTGGTTGTGTCTTCTGTGTAGGTGTGGGTGGCTGTTGTTTGGATAGTCGGCGGGCTAACCGTCTCTTGGCTCGAACATGCACTGGCGACAACACAAACTGTCAGTAGAACAGCGAGCGTCAACTGTAATTCGTTAATCCGAAAAGAAGCCATGCAGCACTATTTCCTGTTCGACACGCAAAGATGGCCAGTGGTAGCAATTCATATAGAAAATTAACGGAGCATCTTCGGCAGCTACGTTAAGACCAAACATATTTGTTCCTAAACAATGAACCTTGATCCGGCCTAAAGAAAATGGGTCAAAAACCCACGAAGGAAACCGAAGATGAACTACGTCGAATTAACAGACCAAGCTGTTGAATCAATGCGTGACCGGGATCCCGATGAGCCAGTGGCGATGATCAACTTGCTTAAGTTTCGTGACGTAGCCGACCCGAACCTAGGTTTAGAAATGACCAGCGGACGCGACTGTTACTTTGGCCACTACATCGCAGGAGTACCACCCATAGCGAACCGCCTCGAGACCGGACACTCCCCCCTTTATCTCAACGAGGTCCACTCATGTTTCTTCGCCTCGACAGGCGAAGACTGGGACTACCTGTTGGTCCCCCAGTATCGATCACGACGGTCTTTTATCGAAATGATCACGGACCCCCACTATCAAGAACTTTTGAAATATCGGTCTGGAGCACTCGTCAATAGCCGATTAATTGAATGCGTCAACGACGAACCAGAGGGATATCCGTTGCACCTCAACGCGCCACTGCCAGCGGACCCAATAATTGAACAACCCGGCTTATTCAAAGACCCTCGAGTCAACGAAATCAACGACCGTGACGCAGACCAACCAACCGACATGCTGAATCTGGTTCGTCTAGCCGACACCACGAAACCAAACAGCGGAGTTGACAACATGTCAGGAGCACAGGGCTATGAGGAATACAGAAAAGGAGTGACGGATCTATATGCCGAACGGGCCGGCGTTAAAATTACTTGGCGCGCCTTCCCCGTAGCTACCCTCATTGGGCCTTCTGACGAGCTATGGGATGAAGCGCTCATATATCGCTACCTAAGTCGTTCAAAAATGCTCTCAATGTTCACCGACTACGAGGACTACCGCGTCAACCATCTCCCAAAGCGGAACGCATCAATCGTGGATAGCCGATTAATCGAAACCACCGTTGGCGGATAAACCCGTTGATTAACAGACCAGTAACTTCGAGCAGCCCTTGCGTACCGCCCCGTATCTGCAGGTCTGGAAAATCTCAAGTTGTAAGCGGTTTTCCCTTTGCATGGTCGATGAAAACAAATTCTTCAACTGGCTTTCTCGAAAGCTTCGAGAGCTGTTTAGGCGGACGACCAATCGTCAACATGGCCGAAACGGCTTCATGCGATTCAAGCCCCAATAACTGCTGCACCGCTGGCTCTTGAGCTGCAAGCAACGTCGTTAATGTTCCACCGAACCCTTCGTTTCGAGCTGCCATCAATGCACTCCAAGCCATGGGATAAATCGAAGCCCCACTAACCACTCCGACACGATCTAAGAATTGGTCCATCGAAGCAACAACTTTCAAATCAACAGCAATAATGCAAACAACTGGGACGTCCTCCAGATGCTCAAACATTGGTATAGCAATTGGCAGCGATTCATCTAGAGCAGCTTCAGCGATATTTATCAATGAAGGAGTTACTGATTGCCAGTAAACCTCTCCCGCACGAGTTTGGGCAGCTGCTACCCGCATTGGGCCCAGACACAACTCGCCCAGAGAGCGTTTAGTGTCGGTGTCGCGTATAACTATGACTTTCCAACCTTGGCGGTTCCCCCCGTTAGGCGCAAATCGTGCAGTATCGAAAATTCGGTAGAGTACTTCATCAGGGATCGGATCATCGGTGAACTCTCTCGCCGCAAAAGTTGTTGTTGCTACGTCTACAAAATCCATTAGACACCTCAAATAATTCGATCGATACGTAGATCATCAATTTCGGACACACTAAAACCCAATTCCTTAAGCACTTCATCTGTGTGTTCGCCTAATTCAGGAGCTCTACTTCGGATAGTCCCGGGGCTAGCTGTCATTGAAATTGGGAAGCCACTAATTGGGATTTCGCGAGAAGCAGACGGGTAGGCCACCTTCTCCAGAAAATCGATTTCATTTATGTGCGGATGGTCAAGAGTTTGTTGAGGTGTTAGTACAGGCGCGCCCGGGATCTTTAAATCCGCGAGGGAAGTGAGGACTTCGTCAGTTGATTTGTTTGCGCACCAATCAGACATGACGCCGCAGATTTCTTGTCGATGGTTGCCCCGTCCCTCGTCGCTTTGGAATCTAGGATCATTTGCTAACTCTGGACGTCCGATCAATTTGGCCCAACGAGCAAACTGGTAGTTCCCAATCACGGAAATAAGTACGGTTCCATCCTGGGTGGCGAAAGTATCTGATGGCGCTGCAGTTTGGCTTTGGTTATGGGAAGCTTCGCGATCAAGATGTAACTGATCTTGTTCAATCAAGGTTGCGTTGGCAATTGTCATCGCTGTCTTCAGCAAAGCGCCTTCCAGCTCCTGTCCTTCGCCAGTGAGGTCGCGATGCCGCAAAGCGGCAAGGGTTGCCATAGCAAGTAAGGAGCCAGTACAAAAGTCAACGTATGGGGTGGAGTTACGAGTTGGTTGCCCTTCAGGACCAGTCATGTGCATCGCCCCGGACATTGCTTGGGCCAAGCCATCGAAACCGACGCGATCGCTAAAAGACCCTCCGGAGCCGAAGCACGTCACGCTTGAAACGATGATGTCTTCTCGGACTGATTTGAGTGACTGATAATCGAGACCCATCTGTTTCCTTGTCTCTGGCGGGAGATTCGCAACGACGATGTCAGCAGACCTGACTAACGAGTTCATAATCTCGCGACCTTTCTCCTTCATAGGGTTAAGTGTCACGCTGCGTTTATTTCTCCCGACCTGAAGAAACAATGCCCCCTGTCCGTCCGACGTCACAGGCGTAGTCCAACGATCCTCTCCGCCATCTAAACGCTCAATGCGAATTACGTCAGCGCCCAAATCACCTAAAATTGTTGCAGCAAACGGCCCTGCAATGAAACGGCCGAAATCAAGAACTCGAACTCCGCCTAATACTCCACTCACGAATTACCCCTTACCCGGCTCGGTATCTCGCGAAACCGAAACTCCCATATCCCGAACATAGTTAGCTTTTCAGCTATCGGTGCTTTTCATGCACGAAACCCTAGGTCAGGCCTCCTTAAGAACGATTCACAGATTTCCTGCCTCGTAGCGCAAAATTATTTAGATCAACTGCCGATGTCCGATCCCTCAACCACACTGGTCGAGGTGCCAAACTCGATTTCAATGCCTGACGCTGAGTTTCTCTCAGATGACTTCTTATCTTCGAAGTCCGACGCGGATCTAGCCGCGATCATGCAACAAATCGTCTCAGAACAACAGAAAAGAGCTTTGGAAGGATCCGACCCTGACGCACTTTTGGAACAGGGCTTCAAAAACGGCTTTAGACCGAACGGACTCCCATATGACCCCTGGATTGTCGATGGAGTACTTATTTGTCCTGGAGCGGTGAACGACAGAAGCTCAACATCTCACGACTGCGGATTCGTAGCGTTCGATGAGCATTGGTGCTGGGAACATCCCGATATTCTCCTCGATGAGGTTCGGTATATAGATGGTCCGAAAAGACGGCAACGTTCTGTGTCACTTATACCCGTATTCGAGGGATTGGAATTCGATTTGGTCATATCCCGCTCATCAGCAGGCCAACACAAAATGAAGTCCGCTACGGCGTTTCGCGTAATAGATGGTTGCTTAGAAGTTGTGAGGAACAGGATCCCAAAGAAAACATCTGGCTTACGGCATTAGAGCCACTTTGTAGCGACCGAATGAAGTGGATCAAAGTAATTGGGATCGCCAAAAAGTGCGCAAGGGTCCGCGTCCATGCGAGGATATGCCAATGGATTTGTATGACGTAATGCGAACAACTTTTGCTGCTCGAGATTTCACCGATGACGAAATTCCTGATGAGACCTTGTATCGCATTCTCGATAATGCGAGGTTTGCGCCAAGCGGCGGGAATAGACAAGGTGGCCGCGTAATAGTTGTTAAAGACGCCGATACAAAGACTGCGCTCGGGCAGCTATGTTTGCCTCAATTACGGGTTTATGGAGAACAACGAGCCAACGGGGAAAGCCCATGGCAAAGCATTAAACCCACAGCCATTGACGTTGACAAAGTATGGAATGACGAGTCGATACCCGCAGTGATACCTATGTTTGAAGATCTGTCTTCCACTCCAACTGTTCTCGTTATCGCTGTGGATCTAGGCGTTGTTGCATCGTTAGACAAAGATCTTGATCGCGTAGGAATAATAAGTGGTGGCTCTATTTATCCGATGGCTTGGAACATTCTGCTTGGCGCGCGTAACGAAGGTTTTGGTGGGACGTTAACGACGTTGCTCGCAGCCCAAGAATCAAAAGCACAGGAGCTCCTAGGCCTCGAGAGCCATGTAGCGATCGCCGCGTTACTTACCCTGGGTAAACCGAAAAAGCAGCTCTCTAAGCTTTCCCGTAAGAAAGTTGAAGATTTCGTCACCATAGACCGAGCGGATGGGCCAGCTTTTTCTGGGTAAATAAGTCCCCTATATTTACGCAGGAACAGCGCGACGCGCAATGTAATCAAGATCGCATGAAGCGGGCAGGGTTCCGAATAGGGAGCCGTGGTCACCCGCTATTCGCGAACAGAAATACGCATCGCTTACCGCAGGGTCACCGTGTTCGAGAACAAGGGTGGCGGCCCAGGTCCGAGCGAGCTTTTCCACGAGACGACGAGCTTCAACTTCGGGAAGAGGTTCCCTGAGTGTTACTTGCAGATCGTCAAGCTGTTTGTCTAAGTAGCTATCTCGTCCACGTGCCATTTCTAATTCGCTCAGAAATGCCGTCACGCTTTCGGGGTTCTTTGCGGCAGCTCGTCCGATATCTAACGCAATGACGTTGCCCGCGCCCTCCCAAATTGCGTTTAAGGGTGCTTCTCGGTAGAGCCTAGGCATCATTGAGTCTTCAACGTAGCCGTTTCCGCCAACACACTCGAGAGCTTCTCTGACTACTGGATTTGACTGTTTCGTCAACCAATACTTTGCAATTGGGGTTGCCAATCTTGCGAAAGACTTTTCGTGGTCATCAACATCCATACGTTCGTGGGCGCCTGACAGTCGCGTAATCATGAGCGTCGCTGTCTCCACCTCAATTTCCAAGTCCGCAAGAACATTTTGCATCAGCGGTTTATCGAGCAGCTGAGCGCCAAAAGCCTCTCGGTTTGCTACATGCCAGCCTGCTTGACTAACCGCTTGCCTCATCAGTGAGACTCCCCAGTTAGCGACGTCTAACCGGGTGGAATGCACCATTTCGATGATGGTAGGTATGCCGCGCCCTTCCTCTCCAATCAGCCATCCGGCAGTGTTGCTGAATTCCAATTCAGCTGAAGCATTTGACCGGTTCCCCAGTTTGTCTTTCAAACGTAAATAAAACAAAGAATTTCGATTGCCATCGGGTAGCACCCGGGGTACCAGAAAACATGACATGCCCTTTGGCGCGTAGGCCAAGACTAGAAATGCGTCACACATTGGGGCTGATGTGAACCACTTATGACCCTCCAACCGATACTCGGCTCCTGGCCCCCCGGCACCGACTGGTTGGGCTCTGCTTGTGTTCGCTCTAACGTCAGAACCCCCTTGCTTCTCTGTCATGCCCATGCCAATGAGGACGCCAGTTTTTTCTGGAAGAGGTTTAAGGTCTTTGTCGTAATTACGAGAAACAGTCAGGGGTTCCCATATTTCGGCGATATCGGGCTGGTTTCTTAGGGTCACAAGGGCCCCAGAGGTCATTGAAGTAGGACAACCGTGACCCATTTCGATCTGAGTGATTAAACCCATGAGCGCGTTGCGTGTTACATATGCTCCCTCACCCGCTGGCTGTTCATACCTCATACAGTGGATACCGGCATCAACTGCAAGCTCTAAAATGGTGTGATATGCGGGGTGATATTCGATTTCGTCAATTCGCTCGCCCCGAGGATCGTGAGTATGAAGAATTGGCGTGTTTTTATTCGCTAAACGGCCAAGTTCGCGGGTTTGCTCGGTCCCCACAACAGATCCGAAGGCTTCCAACAGCTCCACATCTCCGCCTTCTCTCCGGACAGCGTCTGGTAATACGGGGTCAGCGGTAAATAAGTTGTAACAAGCTATTGGTCCTGGTTGATTATCGAAGGATGCCATGGCTCTAAACTATCTTCAGTCACGTTCAACGGGACAATTACCGAACTAACGAGTACCTTTCGAAGAAGCACACCACGGCCGGCGAGGAGCGCCTGCCGACTTAGGGGGAAATGAGTGAAATACCTAGCACCATCTTCAGTCGAGGAAGCGACCTCGTTGCTCTCGTCCTCATCTTCGGCACAAGTGTTTGCGGGAGCAACAGATGTTGTCCCACAGATGCGGGCTGGTCGTTCAGCCCCCGATGTGTTGGTGGACTTAAAAAAAATTGAGGAACTCGTGTCGCTTAAGAACGACAACGACAAATGGACGGTCGGAGCAGCAACCCCAACAGCTCATTTGACTGAAGACGCGAGTTTCAGCAGTGAATTTCCCGGTCTGTCTGAAGCCGCAGGCCTCATCGGCTCCGATCAAATCCAAAACAGGTCAAGCCTCGGCGGGAACCTTTGCAACGGCTCTCCTGCAGCTGATTCAGTTCCGGCGATGGTAGTGAACGATGTTCGAGCGGTTGTGGCTGGCCCAAGTGGTACCCGTGTCGTAGATGTCTCCGATGTAGTAACGGGCCCCGGCCAGACAGTTTTAGACGCAGATGAGTTCATCGTCGAATTTGAGATTGACAGAATGCCATCGCGAAGTGGAGATGCCTACCTAAGAATGATCCCGAGAACCGAAATGGACATTGCTGTTGTAGGTGCTGGTGCTCGAGTAACTCTCGGTGAAGACGGAAGCATCGAGCAAGCAGCAATAGCCCTTGGAGCAGTAGCCCCAACGGTTGTTAGAGTTCCAGCCGCCGAACAGGCGTTAATTGGGACTACCGCCACTGAGGACACGCTCGCCGCCGTTGCTGAAGCAGCAAGCGCGGCGTGCAACCCTATCGACGACAAGCGCGGCACGGTTGCGTACCGTAAACAAGTGGCGGGTGTCCTAGCTAAGAGAGCAGTCTTGATTGCGATCGAACGAGCCGAACAACGAAATGGAGCCAACTAATGTCGCGCACACATATTTCTGCTGTCATTAATGGTGACGAAACTGAATTTCTTACAGAAGATGGCACCTCACTACTTAACGCATTAAGAGACGAAGTCGGCCTAACGGGAGCGAAAGAAGGCTGCGGGACCGGTGATTGCGGATCATGCTCAGTTTTAATCGACGATCGCGTGACATGTGCGTGCTTGGTTTTTGCGCCCGAAGCTGACGGAGCGACAATCGTTACCGTCGAAGGACTCGCTACCTCCGGCGAACTCCACCCACTTCAACAATGCTTCCTTGAAGGCGCCGCACTGCAATGCGGAATATGCACGCCTGGCTTTCTGATGGCAGCTAAAGCGCTATTAGATCGCAACCCGGACCCAACCGAGACTGAAATCAGATACGCGCTTGCGGGAAATCTTTGCCGGTGCACCGGATATGACAAAATAATTCGTGCTGTTCAAGAAGCAGCAAGAGAAATAAGGGAAAAGTAATGGCTATCACTGAAGAGAACCCCGGATACAAATGGGTAGGGACGCGCCCTATCCGCCCAGATGGTTTGGAAAAAGTCACTGGTAAAGCACGGTTCGGGGCCGACCTCGCACTTCCCGGGATGCTTCACGGCAAGGTTGTCCGATCGCCCCACGCACATGCTCAAATCGTCTCAATAGACACATCCGCTGCTGAAGCGATGCCAGGTGTCAAAGCTGTGATTACTGGAGCAGATTTTCCTGATCTTGCTGCCAACGGGGCGCATGCAGGCGACATTGACGTTGCTACCAACACAATTGCTCGCGACAAAGTTCTATACGAGGGCCACGTCGTAGCGGCCGTGGCGGCAATAACCCGTGAACAGGCTGAAGCTGCTGCCAAAGCGGTTGAAATTACCTATGAAGTATTGCCTCATGTCCTGACCGTAGATGAGGCCATGGCTGATGGTGCGCCGCTTCTGCACGATGGCATGATCACCAAAGGGGTTGACCCAGCTCCAGAAGACCCATCGAATATTGCAAGTAAAATTCTTCACGAACGTGGCGATTTGGACCAAGGCTTTGGCGAAGCGGATTCGGTGGTTGAACGCGAGTTCACTACCAAACCCGTCCATCAGGGATACATCGAACCGCACGCTGCTGTAGCTGACGCCAATAGTGACGGTCGAGCGAATCTCTGGTGCTCGTCGCAAGGTCACTTCCAAATGAGAGCTTATACAGCGACAGTGTTAGGGGTTTCTCCAGGGAATATCAAAGTAACTGCTGCGGAAATCGGCGGTGGTTTCGGCGGTAAGACAGTCATATATCTTGAACCGCTCGCTGTCCGACTGTCGCAGAGAGCTGGTAGGCCCGTGAAATTGGTTATGGATCGCGACGAAGTGTTTCGGGCTACAGGACCGACATCGGGCACTCGGATCAAAGTCAAAATGGGTGCTACTAAAGATGGAAAGATGACTGCAGCCGAAGTTTGGATGGCCTACGAAGCTGGCGCCTATGCAGGCTCACCAGTGGGTGCCGCAGGCATGACTGCGATTGCTTGTTATGACATACCGAACTTTGTAGTAGAGGGCTATGACGTGGTGTGCAACAAGCCTCGCGTCGCGGCGTACCGTGCACCGGGCGCGCCTATGGCTGCCTTTGCTGTGGAATCGGTTGTCGATGAATTAGCTCGCAACCTAGAAATAGACCCAATAGATATCCGCTTAGCTAACGCTGCAGTTGAAGGGACTCAGGCATCCTATGGTCCCAAATTTCCGAGAATTGGATTTGTGGAAACCCTTGAAGCGATTAAGGACCACCCTAATTACTCTGAAGAACTCGGACCCAACCAAGGTCGCGGTGTGTCGGCAGGCTTTTGGTTTAACGCGGGAATGATGTCCAGTGCCACTGTGCATATCAACGAAAATGGAACTGCGACAGTGGTAACCGGCTCCCCCGATATCGGCGGCAGTCGACAGTCAATGGCATTGATGGCTGCTGAAGAACTAGGTATCCCCTATGAATCAATCAAGCCCGTAGTAGCCGATACGGAAACCGTTGGGTTTAACGATGTCACGGGCGGTAGTCGAGTTACCTTGGCCACTGGTGCAGCCGTTGTTGACGCATGCCGCCTTGTAGTTGAAGATCTGCGTTCTAGAGCAGCAAAGACATGGGACGTAGAACTCGACCAAGTTGAATGGGTTGAAGGACAAGCTCAACATATTGATGGCGCACAGCCGCCCCTCTCATTGGGCGATCTAGCCAAGAAATCTGGGCGCACCGGAGGACCTATCTCCGCAAATGCCTCTTTAAATTCCCGAGGTGTTGGAGCAGGTTTTTCCACTCAGCTGTGCGATGTCGAAGTAGATCCCGAAACCGGTGTTACACGAGTCATTCGTTACTTAACAGCTCAAGACGCTGGTCGAGCCATCAGCCCTGACTATGTTGAAGGTCAAATGCAAGGCGGCGTTGTACAAGGGATTGGCTGGGCTCTGAACGAGGAATACATCCACGATACAGACGGTGTAATGGAAAATCCGTCATTCTTGGACTACCGAATTCCAGTTGCATCGGATCTACCAATGATTGATTGCAGCATCGTTGAGGTGCCAAACCCTGCCCACCCATATGGCGTTCGCGGTGTTGGGGAAGTAGGGATCGTGCCGCCCATGGCTGCGGTTGGAAACGCAATTAACGACGCAGTTGACGTCCGAATGACCGAACTACCAATGTCTCCTATCAAAGTACTTGAGGCAATAACTGATCAGTCTGACTGAAGATGGCTCGCGTACATTTCTCTGCTGGCCTCCGTGAGTTAACGGGAGGTCAAGCAGAAGTTGATGTTGAGGGATCAACAGTTAGACGCATCGTTGCTGAGTTAGACGAAATGTTCCCAGGAATCGGGGAACGGCTCTCTGAGGCCTCTTCAGTAGCAATTGATGGCGAGATTTTTACCGACGCAGAACTCGAACCGGTAGAAGAAAACGCTGAGGTCCATTTCTTGGATATCTTTCAAGGCGGTTAACTTCTCTCAAGCTCGATTGCAGCGCGATCGCTCGTTATGCCAATAGCGGACAAACAAATAATAAGCGCTACAGCCGAGGTCACGATGACTATCGCGGCCGCAGCCTCATAACTCACCCCATCAACCACGAATCCAAGAACGGCTGGCCCGGCTAACGCGCCAAACCCAAGAGCCGTGTATAGGGTGCCGACGGCCCCTCCGAGGTCGCCAACACCAAACCAGGTAGCGAGCACGTTGGGCGCAGCTGTGAACCAGACGGCCCACCCAACGCCATGGAAAAGCGCGCTACTGACAAAAAGTAAGTACGAGTCGCCGGCTAGGAGCCATACAACGAGACAACAGACCAGTAATAATTGCCCTAAGACGTATTGACGCATCGGCGCAAACCGGTCGTTAAGAGCACTAATAACGAGTCTGGCTACTACGGATGAAGCACCAATAATTCCAACAAGTGACGCAGCGGCTTTCCCCCCGATCCCCTCGCTGATTGCATGGTCGTTATAAAACGCTAGAGGCGCGTAAAAGCCGGGGCCACCCAAGACCAAGGCACCGTATAGCAACAGAAAATTCTTGGATCTCAGGATCGTCGCGAGACCTAACCGCGTAGGCGCGTTCTCAGACGGCGGATCAACTGCAGCGATAGCGGAGGCTGTAAGTAAGACAGCGCTGAAGCCCGCGTAGATAGCGAGCGTCGATCTCCACCCCCAAGCGTCAATTAGAAAACGCGAAACGATTGGTACGACAAAAGTGCCCATACCGACACCTGCCAAGACCAGGCTTATAGCCGAGGCTCTGCGCTCTTTGAACCAACGCCCAACTGTGCCAATCATCGGCGGATAGCAGCAGCCAACAGCGCTGCCTACCAGAGGTGCGTAAACCAGATACAGGTGCCATAACTCGGTCGCGATGCTGCTCACTACAAGGCCTATAGTCATTAACGCTGCCCCGCTGGCAACCACTGGCTTGACGCCCACTGAGTCGCTGAATCTTCCCCCTACCGCTCCAGCTAAATAGTAGAAACAGACTGCCGCCGAAAACAGAGGCGCAACCGGTCCTGTCGACGTATCGAATGTCTCTGCAATAGGGGTCAAGAAAATGCCGAACGAGAATAAGACACCGAAGTTAACGAAATTCGCTACGAAGGC
>MDSV01134013.1_pt1 | contig 11789 bp, 17 predicted proteins | sample 810851 | NCBI WGS metagenome assembly MDSV01 (sample SAMN05326640, study PRJNA326480) | marine metagenome | isolation source: seawater | place: Atlantic Ocean: North East | collected 2012 | reverse complement strand
TTTTAGTAGCGAGACCGAGATTTGAACTCGGGACCTCCGGGTTATGAATCCGACGCTCTGACCAACTGAGCTATCTCGCCCTTTGAAATTGTTGCCAAATATAAAGTTATAATCTTTTTTATTCAACTTATGCTAATAAATTATTTACCTATTTTTTAATTTGAAAAGAATAAATGTATATATTAACACTTATCAAATTAAACTAACATGAGTGATAGAGTAAAATTTGAAATGGAATTTCCTATAAAGGCTTCTCAAAAGCTGTTATTTCAGTACATATCAACACCATCTGGATTATCTGAGTGGTTTGCAGATAATGTGAATTCAAGAGGAGAGATTTTTATTTTTATCTGGGATGGTTCTGAGGAAAAAGCAAAATTATTACAAAAAACTAATGGTGAAAAAATTAAATTTCAGTGGATAGATGATGAAACAACAAATTATTTCTTTGAATTTAGACTTCAGTTTGATGAAATTACAAAGGATGTATCTTTGATTGTTACAGATTTTGCCGAGGATGAGGATGAGGTTGAAGAGTCTAAATTATTATGGACTAATCATATATCTGATTTAAAAATGGTTTTGGGATCAACCTAATTATCTTGAGGATCATTTGGAGTATTTAGCCATATTCTAAATTTAGAATTAGAATTTTTAATTTTATCTTTCCATAAATATTTTACATTGTTTTCAAAAACATTGATATTTTTTTTAGTATCAATAATCCAACTACCTTCTTTTACTTCTTCACTTAACTGCTCTAGTGTCCAGCCTGAATAACCTGAAAAAAATTTAACTTTATTTTTCCAATCAAATTCTTTATTATTAATCATTTTAATAAGTTCCTCATAATCTCCGCCAAAATATAAATTGTCATAACAAAATCTACTATTTTTAATAATCTCAGGTTTATCATGTATGAAAAATAAATTATCTTGATTTACTGGACCACCCGAAAATACCTTTATTTTTCTTTCATTAACCGATGAATCAATATCCGCGAGATTATAATCCATTTGTTTGTTGATAATTAATCCAACAACCTCTTTATCATTTATTTCAGTTATCAAAACAATTGATCTTTTAAAATAGTAATCTGATAAGATATTTGGTGTTGATATTAATAAATTTCCAGGATTTATTTTTTTCATTTTGCTGTTAACTCATTATTACCGTTAAAACCATTTAAAAAAGATTTTATTTTCATTCTTTTTTTGCCTTCAATTTTAATATCCTTAATAATAATATATCCGTCAACACAGCTTATTTTAAAATCTTTTTGAGAAATAATAATATGTCCTGGGTTAAGCTTACTATTGATTTGTTTATAATCACAATCATAGATTATAATATTTTTTTTTGTTTTAAGCTTAGAATTAATAATTGTAGTTCTTGCTCCCGGGTATGGTGAAAGTCCTCTGATTTTATTATATATTTCAATTGGTTTGGTTTTCCAATTAATTTTAATATTATCTTTATTTAATTTGTATGCAGTTTTATAGGCTTTATTTGATTCTTGCTTACTAGCTTTAATACTGTTATTTAATACTCTATTAATTGTTTCATGCATTAATAAAGAGCCTGTTTTACTTAGTGAGTTGTGTAAGTCTTCAGCATTATCAGTTTCGTTTATTTTTATTTTTTTCTGTAATAAAACATCTCCTGTATCAATTTCATCATCTATAAAAAAAGTAGTAACCCCTGTAAATTTTTCCCCATTGATTAGAGCCCAATTAATAGGTGCTGCGCCTCTGTAATTAGGAAGTAGTGAGGCGTGTAAGTTTATTGTTCCATGCTTTGGAATACTCCAGATAACTTTAGGTAGCATTCTAAATGCTACAACAATAATAAAATCTGGTTTAAATTTTTTTATTTTTTTGATAAAGTTTTGATCTTTTAAATTTTTAGGCTGTAAAAGCTCAATATTTTTTTTTAATGCATATTCTTTAACAGCAGAATTTTTAATTTTCAGACCTCTTCCAGATGGTTTATCATAGTTTGTAACAATTGCAATCAGATTAAAATTATTTTTAATTTGCTCAAGGGTGGGCAATCCAAATTCAGATGTACCCATAAAAATTATATTTGTTTTTATTTTCTTCAATGTAAAGTTTCCAATATAAAATTTACTCTATCTTTTACAGATTTTTTTGGTAGAATAATAATGTTATATCCTAATTGTTTATAAATTTTTTTAATCTGTATATCAATTTCTAGTAACTCATCATAAGTTTCGTACCTCTCTGAATCGTTTTTATATATTGCCTTCCAAGGCTCCGCAAGAAAAATAGCATCGTAATTAAATTTTAAAATGTCACTGATCATTGAACTTTGATAATCAATTTTTTTAAATTTTAGGTATGCCAAAACATCTGGCATACCTCTGTCGTAATAAAAATATTCATTTTTACTTTTTGATCCTTTTTCAAATTGCATCTTTCTTTTATTAATCAAAATATTACTAAATTCTATAGGATTTGATAAAAAATATTGCTCAGAATCAATGTTTTTAAACTTTTTTGTTACCTCTCTTGAGGACTCATTGAATACATTAAAATTCATTTTATTTAAGTATTCAATTATTGAAGTTTTTCCTGTTCCTGGTCCTCCTGTAATAACAACTCTCATTTAGTATAAATTCGTTAATTATGATTAAATTGATATGTAAATTTAAATATTATAAAAATATGAGCAGCGAGAATAAAGTTTTTTATCATAAGCTGAGAAAACTTTTGAAAGAAACCAGTTCATGGCCATCAAAATACATATTTAAATTTATTTTTAGTGAAAATGATGATCAAAGTGAAATTATAAAGGAAATTTTTAGTAAAACATCTGCAGAATTTATTGTCAAGTTTTCAAAAAACAGAAAATATATTTCGCTATCTGTCTCATTAATTGCGGATAATCCAGATTATATAATAACAAAATATAAAGAAGTTTCAGAAAAAACTGAAAATGTGATTTTATTGTAATCTACAATACATTTTTTTGTAATTTGCGATGTATTACTCACCTAATAAAAAAAAATTGAAAGATAACTTAGAATATAACACGATAAGGGAAGATTTGATCATTCCTGAGTATGGTAGACATATTCAAAAAATGATTCATCATGCATCTTCTCAAAAATCAAAAGATGAAAGGAATAAAATTGCCAAATCAATAATTTCCGTTATGGGTAATTTGCAGCCACATTTAAGAGATGTTTCTGATTTTCAACACAAACTATGGGATCAACTTTTTATCATGTCTGATTTCAAATTAGATGTTGATTCACCTTTTGAAAAACCAAAAAAAGAAGAGCTTTTAGCAAAACCTGATCCATTATCTTATCCTCAAAATTTTCCAAAGTATAGATTTTATGGTAACAATATTAAAATTATGATAGATGAAGCAGTAAAATGGGATTCAGGGGATAAGAAAGATGCATTAGTTTATATTATTGCTAATCACATGAAAAAATGCTTTTTAAATTGGAATAAAGATAGTGTTGAGGACCAAGTTATCTTTGATCATCTTTTTGAGCTTTCAAATACTAAAATTGATCTCAGAAACTCTAAAGAAACTTTACTAGATGCTTCAGTTTTAATGAGATCCAAAAAGAGATTTTCCAACAAGAAGTATTTTAAGAAAAATAATAAGGGTCGTAAAAGATTTTAATTTAAAAAAAAGGTGCAAGCTTTTAGAATACAAGGTGGTAACAAATTAAATGGTGATGTTGTCCCTCAAGGGGCTAAGAATGAAGCTCTTCAAATAATATGTGCTACACTTTTAACTTCAAAGGAGGTAGTTATAAGTAATATTCCTGATATTATTGATGTTAATAAACTGATAAATCTTCTTTCATCTATCGGGGTTAAAATAAAAAAAATTAATCCAAACAAATACAGTTTTAAAGCTGAAAATATTAATTTAAAATCCCTCAGCTCTGAAAAGTTTAAGACAGATGGCAAAAGCATTAGAGGATCAATTATGATTGTTGGTCCACTACTAGCCAGATTTGGAATTGCAAGTATCCCAAGGCCTGGGGGAGATAAAATAGGAAGAAGGAGGCTTGACACTCATTTTGGGGGGTTAATCAAGTTAGGTGCTCAATTCACATATGACAAAGAAAGTCGCTTTTATTCGGTAAAAGCTAAAAAATTAGTTGGGACTTATATCTTGATGGAAGAAGCCTCTGTTACAGGTACCGCAAATATTATAATGGCAGCATCCCTTGCAAAAGGTGAAACAACTATTTATAATGCTGCCTGCGAGCCATATATACAGCAACTTTGTAGACTTTTGATTTCAATGGGTGCAAAAATTTCTGGTTTGGGTTCTAATTTATTAAAAATTAATGGTGTTAATGCTTTGGGTGGTGCAAATCACAAGGTTCTTCCGGATATGATTGAAATTGGTAGTTGGATAGGGCTTGCAGCTATGACTAAAAGTAATATCAGAATAAAAAATGTAAGCTGGGATAACCTTGGAATTATTCCTAATGCATTTGAATCCCTTGGGATTGATTTAGTTAAAGAAAATGATGATCTTTTAATAAATGAACATAAAAATGGTTACAAAATCAAAAATTACATTGATGGATCTGTGGTAACTATTTCAGATGCACCTTGGCCCGGTTTAAGCCCCGACCTATTAAGCATATTATTGGTGATTGCAACACAAGCGAAAGGGAGTTTGTTAATTCATCAAAAGATGTTTGAAAGTAGGCTCTTTTTTGTAGATAAATTAATTGATATGGGTGCCAAAATTATTTTATGTGATCCTCATAGAGCTACCGTTATTGGACATGACTTTAAATCTACTCTTAAAGGAACTGTGATGAGTTCACCAGATATTCGCGCTGGCATTTCTTTATTAATTGCCGCATTATCTGCGAAAGGTGAATCAATTATACATAATATTGAGCAGATAGATAGGGGATATGAAAATATTGATACTAGATTAAAAGCTCTGGGTGCAAAAATAGAAAGGATATAACCTAGACATACATCTTATACGTTTTCAGACAATTTTCTCTTGCTTCTTTATGATTAACAATTTCTTTCGGATAATTATTTTTTAGATTTATCCAATTGTTAATATAATCATAGTTTTTGTCAAATTTTTCAATCTGGGTGTGAGGATTAAAAATCCTAAAATAAGGAGCAGCATCTACACCTGATCCTGATGCCCATTGCCAGTTTCCAACATTGCTTGACATTTCATAATCATTTAGTTTTAATGCAAAATACTTTTCACCCCATCTCCAATCAATAAGTAATTGTTTACAAAGAAAACTTGAAGTTATCATTCTGACTCTATTATGCATGAAGCCAGTTTTATTTAATTCATTCATACCAGCATCAACAATAGGAAAACCAGTTTTTCCGTTTTTCCATGCTTCAAACATCTTTATATCATTAACCCATTTTATATTGTCATACTTCGATTTAAAACTATTTGTTGAGCTATTTGGGAAATGAAAAAGAATTTGCATAAAAAATTCTCTCCAAATTAGCTCATTTAAAAATGTATCATTTTTAAATTTTAAAACATATTTAACAAGAGATCGAATACTAATTACTCCAAACCTTAGGAAAGGGCCAATCTTAGAAGTTGAATTTAGCGACGGGAAATTTCTCTTCTTTTCATACTCTTCAATTATTTTTTTCGAAACGTCAAAATTAAGTACTTCTGAGAGGTTTTTTTCAAATCCATATTCACTTATTTCATTAAGATTATATTTATTAAGGTTATGAAAATTATTAGACAATTCACTATGTTCCAAAACTAAATAATTCTTCTTAAGGGTCTCTTTCCATTTGCGCATGTAAGGAGTAAAAACTATATATGGTGATCCGTCGTCTTTAATTACTTCATTTTTTTCAAAAATAACTTGATCTTTAAAAGTATAGAGAGGTATTTTATTACTATTAAGATTTTTACAAATTAAACTGTCCCTCTTAATTGCATATGGTTCATAGTCATGATTCATGTAAACCTCTTTAACATTATATTCTTTAGCTATTCTATTAATTATATCAATGGGGTCTCCTTTAAATACCTGAAGTTTAGAATTAAATTTTTTGAAAAGTAAATCGTCTAATTTTTTTAAATTTTTGTATATAAAATTAATTCTCGTATCATTTTTTGGAAGATTTAAAGTTATTTTTTCATCGAAAATAAATATTGGTATAACTGGATATTTTGATTTTGTAGCGTGAGATAATCCAATATTATCTTCTAATCTAATATCTCTTCGAAACCAAAAAATTGAAAATTTTTTCATTTTATTTCACCAAATATTTCTTTAATTTTTGAATTTCTGTATCCAAAAATATGATCTAGTTTATTTTTAACTAAAATTGGATGGAAAATATCGCCGATGAGACCAAATGGGATAGCATAGTGAATATTATCTATTATTTTAATACCTCCACTAATTTTTTTAAATATATGTTTGTGATGCCAATATTTGTAAGGTCCATTTATTTGTGTGTCAGTAAAACATTTTTGTTCAACTACATCTGAAATGAGTGAGGTCCATTTCATGTTAATTCCAAATAATGGAGAAACTTTGTAATGAATATGCTGGCCATCATAAATTTTATCTGAATCTACTTTTATTACCTCAAAATTCATAGATTTCGGTGTAATAACGGAAAGGTTATGAGGATTACTAAAAAAACTCCAAGCTTCCAGCTCGGTTACAGGAATAGTAATAGACCTGTTTAAAGAATAAATTTTCATCTTAAATAGTTGGTAATTTTCGAGCTAGAGGGGCTGGTAAGAGAGTACCAGTAATCCACTAAATTACCTTCAGGACCAACCAAGTATTTTTGAAAATTCCATTTCACACTTGAATTTTTACTACCATTTAATTCTTTTGAAGTTAGCCATGTGTATAACATGTGCTGTTCAGAACCTCTTACATTTAATTTTTCAGTCAAAGGAAAAGTAACATTATATTTTTCTGAACAAAAAAGAGAAATTTGCTTTTCATTTCCAGGTTCTTGGTTGCCAAATTGGTTACAGGGTACTCCAATTACAACTATTTTGTCTTGATTATTAACATAAAGTTGCTGTAATTCTTTGTACTGTTTTGTAAACCCACATTTGGAAGCCACGTTTACAAATAAAATATATTTACCCTTAAATTGACTAAGGTCAAGGGGTTTACCATTAATATCGTTCAGTGGAATTTCATAAATAGATTTCATGTTAGGAATATTATTTGAAGAACTATTATTAAGTTTTAAGCCTGTATAGGTTAAAATCATAATCAAAAATACACCAACAATCTTACCCATATAATTAACTTTTAAATGAAACTATCCCTGCGTCCATGTTGAAAATCTGACCAGAAATTGATGATGATTTATCAGAGATTAAAAATTCAGCCATTTTTGACACTTCATCTGCAGAAAGTATTTTTTTCAGTGGATGTCTCTCTATCATATTCTCAATAACTTTTTCATTTCTTAAAATCTTTGATGCTAATTCTGTATCCGTAATAGTAGGGGCAATTGCGTTGATTCTAATTTTTGGGGATAATTCAGCCCCTAAAGTTTTGACAAGTCCGTCAATACCAGATTTCGCAACGGAGACAGAAGCGTGATATGGCATTCCTAATTTAGTAGCTACAGTACTGAAAAGCAAAATCGATGGGTTTACACCGTTTTTAAGCTGTGGCAAATACTTTTTGATACATTTAACAGCACCTATGACATTAATTTCAAAATCGTCTCTGAAATCATCTATACTTAAGTTTGTGATAGGTTTTAAATTGATTGAGCCAGGACAGTATATCAAACAGTCAACAAATTCAATTTCTGGTAAATCGTCTTCTAAAGAATTGTATTTGATGTGACTGTAGTTGTCATGAGAAAATTCAGATTTATTTCTACTTAGGCAAGTTATATTATTATTAGTAACAAGAGAAGCTACAATAGCTTTTCCAATACCTTTAGTACCACCGATGATTACAATATTTTTCATTTATACTTGTGGTCTACCTTTTAATCTTTTCTCAACCTTTCTTTTTATTGCAGTCAGCCGTTTCATCATTTCCATAATCTCAGAATCTTTATTTTTTTTGTATACTTCGTTCAAGTCTAAAATTAAGTTTTTTACCTCTCTTGATGCAACTATTTTTTCATTGGTACTTTTGTAAGTGTGCTTTCTGTTTTCAAACTCTATTGCCTTTTCAATAATTTTCATTTACGTTTACTAATTTTATTTAAACTAATTTGCTTTTGTCTGCTACATTTAAATCTACCTTCAGTAAAATCTCTTTTTTTCAAGTGTTTTGTTTTTCTACCAGTAACCCTTTTTCTCCAAAGTCTAAAACTTGATGGTTTTAAGCTTTTTCTCATAAATTGGATGACTTCAGATTCACTTAATCTGAAGTTCTGGTAAATAGCATCAAAAGTGGTTCTATCTTCCCATGCCATTTCTATGATTCTATCAATATCTGTGCCATTAAATTTTCTGAACATTTGATTAAAATTGATTAGATTTAATTTTTGCTAGCTTTCTAAAAAACGACAAATTTTCTTTGTGATTTAGCTTACTGCTAAATTTCAAAAAACTTCCATTACTGTGAATTGAAAAAAAAGGGGTTTTATAAATTACTAATCTGTAGTAAGGGATAACCCATGTTATTCGTTTTTGCCTGTTAGTAATAAAAACCTTAATTCCTTTTTTTCGTAGTTCTATGTTTACATAATTTAAATCAAATCCTTCTTTGATATGGTCTTTAAACTTTACACTGAAACTTTCTAAAATGAGTCTTTTTGATCCTATTCCACCCATAAGAATTGATTCGATTAAATTGAATTTTTTACCAATAATTTTATCAACCTCAAGATCCTTTTCTGGGTCAGTATATGTGGAATTAAAAATCATTTCAGATTATTTAAAAAATCATTTGCTATTTTATGATAGTTGTTTAGTTTTTCTTTATTCATTCTGTTAAGTGTAATAACCATCATTGATAACCTAGGATTAGACTTAAAAAAATCTGCATTATTAGAAATAAATCGCCAGTAGAGACTGTCCCATATTTGTTGCCAATCAGCCTTTTTGTAATTACTCATTTTCATAATATAATTACTGCTACTTATGTAAGGCTTTGTAGACATCAACCCTCCATCCGCATACTGACTCATTCCATAAACATTTGGTACCATTACCCAATCATAGGAATCAATAAATAGCTCCATAAACCAACTGTAAACAGCATCTGGCTTAATTTCACATAAAAACATAAAATTACCAATTACCATTAACCTTTCAATATGATGTAAATACCCAGTATTTAATACTTTTTTAATACAATCATCAACTGGTTCAATTCCGGTAGTTCCAGTGTAAAATGATTCTGGCATTTCTTTTTTAAAATTCCAAAAATTTCGTGTTCTTTCATACGAGCCCTTTGCGACATATATTCCTCTGATAAATTCTCTCCATCCTATAATTTGTCTGATAATTCCTTCATTTGAATTAATAGGAATGTTTTTTTGCTCCGCAAAAGTTAAAATTCTTTCAAATACATATTTGGGTGTCAATAAACCAGAGTTGAGTAGGGGGGATATTAAGCTGTGGTTTAAAATTGAAAATTCTTTTACTATGGCATCTTCGTAATCTCCAAATTCAAGAAATCTTTCATTTAAAAAATTTTCAAACCATACTTTTGCTTCGTTATAATCTGCAGGATATCTGAAATTTTCGTTTAACTTTCCAATATTATCTTTAAAATTCTCATCAACATATTTCACTGAATCATCATAAAGACTTGAATTACTGATTTTTGGAAATTTAATGTCAGGTGGGGCTTTTTTAGCAGGATATTTTTTTCTGTTTTCATCATCATATGTCCATTTTCCACCTGAGGGTTTATCATTAATCATCAAAATATCTAGTCTCTTTCGTTGTGATTTATAAAAGCTTGTTTGGAAAAACTTTACTTTATCCTTTTTAAAAAAAACTAAATTTTGATCATATGAATTTAGGAATTGTGGTGTTTCAGCAAAATTTAGGGTTAAACCTTCAGAAACACTAACCAATCTTTTTTTCAACCAGTTGTCATCAAATTCAACTAGGTTAATTTTTTTTAATCCTTTCAATTTGAGATTGGTAATTAATTCTACAATATTTGCATCTTTTTTATGTGACTCTACGTAAAACACCTCTGATAAGAAATTTTTGCAATGGTTTTCATATTTTTTCATGCTAAGCCTGTGGAAAAATATTTTCTGTTTGTGAAAATTAAATTCCTTAAAGAAAAGAGTTTCCTCGATTAAAAAGGTTGGTAAATCAAACTTGAAAAGTGGATTCTTCTCAAAAAGCTGATTAGGTAAAATTATGTTAACCTCTTCCAATTTGTTTACATTTTTTTGAACAGTAGATTACATGTTCCCAATTTCTTATCCATTTTTTTCTCCAAGTAAATGGACGATTACAAACTGGACACTCTTTTGTGGGTAAATAGCTTTTATTGGACTTTGCGTGGCTTTTGGTAACCTTTTCTTTCATTTTTTTCAGGAAATGAATAACCATCACAACCGCTAATTGTTGCTATTTGGGATTTATAAAGGTCTATAAAACCATCATTGTTTAGCATTTTATCCTTTACATCCAAACTAACTATTTTACCAACTATTAACCTTGATCTGTTATGTTTGATTTTTATCTCTTCTACAAACTTCATTCCAATTTTAATACTTGATGAATCAACAAAAGGTGCTGGGAAATCAGTGATAATTTTTGGTTTTATTCCTGTAATATCAAATTCACTGATATCTCTAGGGTATTTAGCAGATGTGTGGTGGGCTTTATCAAAATTTAGTTTATCGATTGAATTTATTGTGTAAAATTCCTTCTCTTTGATATTTAGGTATGTATGTCTAGGTACAACCTCAGTTGGTCTAAGAAAAAATCCCAATAGAGGAGGGTTAGAGCCCAAATGAACAATCGAACTAAAAACTGCAAGATTATATTGGCCATATTTAGAAATTGTTCCAATTAAATTTGCTGATTTGTAACCAGAACAAGAATTCATTAGGTTTACCCGATATATCTTTTCAAGCTTTTCAATTTGGTGTTCATCAAAAAACATTAATTCACTCTTTTGAAGAGATAACTAGCAATTAATGAGCCAATTAATGTCGCAATTAAATAGTAGATAAAAAAATCATTAGACTGAACAGCTGATGAAAGTTCATTTGGATCTACTATTGCAAAAAATGAAGGACCAAAACTAACAGCTGGATTAAAAACTGCTCCAGATATATCACCAACCGTCAACGCGCCAGCAGCTACTGTTAATCCAATTGCGAATCCATAAAATTGATTATTTTTCAGTTTTGGATGCAAAGCGACATTTAATATTACAAAAACAAGCAGAAAAGTAAAAAGTATTTCAGCCAACAGAAAAGAAGCTCTGTTACTTGTATTAGCAATAACTTCAAACGAATTAATATCAAAATTTTGTACAACAAAGGTTGCAGCAAGGGATGCTATCAGTTGAGAAATTATATAATATAGTAGCTCCGATTTATTAATTTCTTTTTGAATAAACATAGCCAATGATACAACGGGATTGTAGTGAGCTCCAGAAATATGAGCACCCATGTAGACAAGAACCGAAAGACCTATTCCAATCGCAATTGGATTATTTGTAATTCCTATAATTAATATTAGAAAAAAAGTTCCTATAAATTCTGTGATATACTTGTTCATGATATTATTTCATTAAATTTGAAACAAAACTAATAAAACTTTATAAATATGAAACGCATATT
>MDSV01007161.1_pt1 | contig 11791 bp, 11 predicted proteins | sample 810851 | NCBI WGS metagenome assembly MDSV01 (sample SAMN05326640, study PRJNA326480) | marine metagenome | isolation source: seawater | place: Atlantic Ocean: North East | collected 2012 | reverse complement strand
TGGTCATTAATTTTTGATTGAATATTTATTAGATCGAGGTTTATTTTTTTTGATTTTAATAAGATAAAATTTTCAAGATTCTCACTATAATTATCTTGATTTTTAGGATTTGATAATGATATCAATATTCTAAGTTTTTTGTTTTTAATTTGAGCATCTTTAAGTAAAATTAAATCTGACAAAATTTTCTCTTTTAACTCTAAGCTTAAACTATTTCCTTTACGATCTAGTTTTTTAAATCTAATATTGTTTCGAAATCTATCTAATGCATACATTATAAGTTCCAAACTGGCTCTAAAATAATTATTTGAAATATTATTTGTAAAGTATGGCAATGAGTTAATTTGTATAAAATTTCTTTTAAAGCTACCAGGTATAAGTAAGATTATATAATTCGAATTTTTGTCTTTGTTAAAAACGTAATTATACCTACTCAGTATATTTTCAAGTCCGTATGCGTTTACACCAGCATTTAAACAAGAAAATTTTATAGTTTCTTTATTTAATAAAGCACATGTTTTAGATGAAAAAATATTTTTATCATCAATGTAACTTCCTCCGTAAGTTACACTATCTCCAAAAAAATAAATTTTGTTTTCACCTTTGGAGTCTAAATTATTAATTCTAAAGTTTTCATTGTTTATTGTTATCATTGAATTATTAAATCTTTTTACTTTTTGGTTACTTTTAGGTTGATAACCAAAAAGTAAATTTTTTTCATATATGATAGGATTGCCGAGCCCTACTAGCCTCAATGATAACTCTATAAAAAATAGAACTAAGCAAGTTGAAATTAAAATTATTGTTATATTCTTAATTGTTTTTTTCATTAGATATATTTTTATAATCTTTTAAAATTAAGAATAATGGTAAATAATATATAATTGATAACCAATTATTAAAAAAACTGCCTGAAGTAGTTAGTGGCCAAAGTGTTATGAAAAATGATAAATATGCAAGCATTTTAATTTCATCATCTCTCGTGGGCTCATCTTTCTTAAAATAAATTCTACTAAAAAAAATTATTAAATTCCAGCAAACATAGGAAAAGATAGTTATATAAAATAGAGTTCCAGTAATTCCAAGCTCACTAATAAATTGCATTAAAGTATTGTGTGGGTGTGAACTACAAATAATATCCTCATCATTATTATATTTTTTGTTATTGTAGCATTCATATCTGTATCCTTTAAGCCCAGCTCCAAATATCTTGTTATCCAAGAAAATTTTCCAAGCACCAACAAAATGTTTTTCATGAACTTCACTTATAATATATTTCTTTTTTATTAGTGAAGTGGTACCTTTGAAATTATCCATTGTTTGTGTAATCATTCTTCCTTTAGAAATGGGATCAAAATACATGAATATTGATCCAATTAAGATACAAAAAATTAAAGAAAATTTAAAAAAATTTCTCAATCTTTTTGAAAGAATGAAAAAAATTATTATTTGAAAAACAAAAAGAATAAATGATGCACGTTCACCTGATAATAGTACTGTAATTAAAGATAATATAAAAAAAACATTAATTAAAACTCGATTTTTTTTACTAATATTTTTTGAAATTAAAATTATCATTATAGCTATAGGAAACAATCTCATAATTAAGCTTCCAGCGACCATCCAATCTGAAAAAGGAAGTGTAATTCTATTCATATGTGTTGGTCCTATTGATCCGAAATGATCTTTAAAATTGTCAGTACCAGTATTTGTAAATAAATTATAAACTTCAATTAAATAGTCAATTCTAACAGTTAAAATTTGATATAACCCTGATATGATACAAACCGATAAAGCAATGACACAAGATTTAATTAAATAAATTTTAAAATCTTTAAAATGTTCCGAGATAAACATTAGCAATGTTACAAAAATACCAAACCTGATGTAAGCTAAAGAGGACTTAAATGACCAGAAATAGTTTTCTGAACTACCTAAAAAAGATGAAATTAATAGAATTATCCAAAATGAAAAAAAAAAAAATAAAAAATTTATTTTTAATAAAATAGTTAATCTTTTCCTCTCTAAACAAATAATAAATAAACAAAACAACAGACAAAGTTAAAAATAAGTCTGGTAAAAACGGACCTGTTGTTAACAGTACTGGTATTGGTACAGTTAATAAAAGTATAAATTCAATTAATGAAAAACTTTTTTTATTAAAAAACATTTATTTCTAACTTGTGAAGGCAAAATAAATTAACAAATACAGCGCAATTAAACCATCTTTAAGTGCTATTTTTTTTCCTTCTTCATAGCTTCTACCGTTATAATTTATTCCTATTTCATAAATTTTTTTTGAAACTTTAGTCAATTTCATCACTAATTCTATTTCAATACCAAAATCATTTCTAGTTAACTGCATATTGCTAATTAATTTTTTTTTAAACACCTTGTATCCAGTTTCTATGTCGGTAAAATTTTTATTAAGTAAAATATTACAAATAAAAGTTAAAAATTTGTTTGCTAGTTCATGACTATAATATATTACTCTTCTATAACCTTCACTTCTAAATCTACTTCCTAAAACGAAATCAGCACCAAACTTTTCAAAAGGTTCAATAAGTTTATCATATTGGCCAGGGTCATATTCTTGGTCTGCGTCTTGAATTAAGATTATTTCTCCAGTAGAATTTTCAAAACCTAATTTTAAAGCATTTCCTTTTCCTAAATTTGATGAACTTTTCACTAATTTGTCATATAGTTCACTGTTATTTGTTAAGATGTCTAATGTATTATCCGTTGATTTGTCGTCTACTACTATAATTTCTAGATCGAATTTTTGTTTTTGTAACTGTACTTTTTTTAATGTGTTTAATATAAAATTCTCTTCATTAAAAACAGGAATAATTACACTTATTTTCATAAAATTAGTATTTGATTTAACACTTCTACTGAATTTTAAAATTGAATCAAACAAATATTATTTTTAATAAAATCATACTCAAATTGTGTACTATTTATTTTAAAACTATTATTTTTTTGACTATGTAGTTAAAATGTTTTGAATTTATTTTATAAAAATAAAAAGATTAAAATGACTAGTATTGATCCTGAAAAACTTAATTATTGGAAAAAAATTTATTTCTTTGATTTTTATTTTAAGAAAATTTTGAAAACTTATAGATTAGGTTTTTTTAAAACTTTTAATGAACATATATTTTATGATCAAAATACCAAAGTTTTAGATATAGGCACGTCTGAAATTATAAATGAAACAGATAATCTTTTTTTAAAATTATATAAATATAAGAAAAACATTACTTGCCTTTCTTTACAAAATTTAAAAAAAGTCAAAAATGAATATAAAGAAATCAATTTTTTGATAAAAGATGCACTAAATAGTGGTTTACCTGATAACAGTTTTGATATTATTCACAGTAACGCAACAATTGAGCATATAGGAGATAGAAATAATCAATTAAAGTTTTTGAGTGAAAGTTTGAGAATATCAAAAAAATTTGTATTTATTCAAACTCCAAATAAACTGTTTCCAATTGACTTTCATACAAAATTACCTTTGATACATCTTTTACCTGATAAATTTTATAGAAAGCTGCTTAAACTATTGGGAATGGATTTTTATGCTGACATAAAAAATTTGAATTTAATTTCAGAGAAAGAAATAATTTATATGTTAAAAAAGTTAACATTTAAGAATTGCAAAATATTAAAAAAGAAGTTATGTGGTATAACGTCTAATTTAATATTAATAATTGAAAAATAATTTATGGCAAAAATTCTTGTAGGAAGTGTGGAAGGTCTTATAAGAGGGCACCTTGATAAACTGAAGGGTGCTAGAGTAAGAAATAGCAACAGTCAAAAAATTATTTCAGAAATTGGCTGGCAGCCAAAAATAAAACTAGAGATCGGGTTGAATAAAACATAAGATTGGATAAACGAAAGTATAAAAAGTGTTTAAAACACCAACAAATTTTTAAAAAATTACAAAAAAAGCAGATCAAAAAATGAGAAAACAAACAAAAACTGCTTTGATAAGCGGTATCACTGGACAGGATGGGAGCTATCTTGCGAAATATTTAGTTGATAAAGGTTATAAAGTTTATGGCCTTGTGAGAAGAACATCTTTAGATCCAATGATTAGATTGGATTTTTTAAAAGTAAAAAATAAAATTAATTTTTTATATTGTGATCTTTCTGAAACATCTAGAATTTCAGATTTTATAAAAAAAATAAAACCTGATTTGCTATTTAATCTTGGTGCCCAGTCTTTTGTAACATATTCTTATGAAAACCCAGTTTATACTGATCAGGTTAATAATTTAGCAGTTATAAATTTTTTAGAAAACATTAGAATTCACTCAAGAAATACAAGATTTTATCAAGCATCATCATCTGAAATGTATGGATCAAACATTAAAAATGAAAAAAAACTAAATGAAAAATCTTATTTTAATCCAATTTCACCTTACTCAATAGCAAAATTGTCAGCATATCATTATGTGAGATTGTATAGAAATTCTTACAATATTTTTGCTTCAAATGGTATTTTGTTTAATCATGAAAGTCCACTCAGGGGTGATCACTTTGTAACCAAAAAAATTATAAAAGGATTAGTAGAAATTAAACTTGGAATTAAAAAAGATACATTAAAACTTGGAAATATTTATTCAAAAAGAGACTGGGGCCATGCTAGAGATTATGTAAAAATGATGTACAAAATATTAAAACAAAAAAGATCTGACGATTTTGTTATTTCTTCTGAAAAACAATATTCAATTAAACAGTTTACTGATTTAGTTTGTAAAAAATTGAGTATTAAAATTTTCTGGAAAGGCGAAGGTTTAAATGAAAAAGCAATTGATAAGTCTGGAAAAACAATAATTGAGATTTCTAAGAGATTATTTAGACCTCAAGATGTAACGTATCTTCTTGGGGATTCTAGAAAAGCAAAAAAAGTTTTAAATTGGAAACCTAAGAAAAATATAGATTATCTTATTGATGATATGATTAAATTTGAATTCATGGAAAATAATGTCAATAATAAGATGTTGTAGATCTTGTAAATCAAAAGACTTAAAAGACTTATTTAGTCTTGGAAATCAAGCTTTCACTGGTATTTTTATAAAAGAAAATATTAAAATTCCACATGGAAAATTAGATTTAGTCATATGTAACAATTGTTCTTTAGTTCAATTAAAAAATAACTTTAATTTAAAAATTATGTACGGATCTACTTATGGTTATAGAACTGGTTTGAATTCATCTATGGTTAAGCACATCGAGGAAAAAGCAAAATTTCTAAAAAAAATTTCAAAAGTAAAATCTTCTGAACTTATAATTGACATTGGCTCCAATGATGGAACCATGCTAAATTATTTTGCGAGCCAAAATTACATAAATTTGATTGGAATTGATCCCACAATAAATAAGTTTAAAAAATTTTATAAAAAAGGAATAAAAAAAATACCAAATTTCTTCAATCATTCATTAATCAAAAAAAATTTAAGGAAAAGAAAGGCTAGAATTATATCTTCTATTGCAATGTTCTACGATTTGCCTGATCCTATTAAATTTGCCAAGGATATTTTTGACTCATTAGAGGACCAGGGAATATGGCATTTAGAGCAAAGTTACTCTGGGTTCATGCTTAAAAATAATTCATATGACACAATATGCCATGAACATTTGGAGTATTATTCTTTGAAATCTATAAAATATATTTTTGATAAAGTTAATCTTAAAATTATTGACTTGAGATTTAATGATATTAATGGAGGAAGCTTTGCAATCACGGTTGCAAAAAAGGATTCGAAATACAAAGAAATTAAAAAAAAAATTCAAAAAATTATATCTAACGAAAAAAAAAATAAAATTAATTCATCAATAACATATCTTAAATTTTATAAATCTATAACTCTAGAGAAAATTAAATTAATTAAATTTCTGAAATTTTTAAAAAAAAAGAATAAAATCGTTATTGGCTATGGTGCGTCAACTAAAGGTAATGTAATTTTACAATTTTGCAAAATAAACTCAACGTTGCTAAAAAATATTTGTGAAGTAAACTCTGATAAGGATGGGGCTTACACTCCAGGAAGTAATATTAAGATAATCTCAGAAAAAAAAGCTAAATTGTTAAAACCGGATTATTATTTAGTATTACCTTGGCATTTTAGAAAATTTATAATTAATAAAGAGAGTAAATTAATGAAAAAAGGAACTAAATTTATTTTTCCATTACCTAAGTTTCAAATTATCTGATGCGGGTACTAATTATAATTCCAACATTGAATGAAGATAAAAATATATACAAGTTAGTAAACAAGATAATGAAATCATATAATTATAACATTTTAATAATTGATGATAATTCTAAAGATCAATCAATTAATATCCTTAAAAAATTAAAATTAAAATTTAAAAAATTTGATTTCATTGTGCGAAAAAATAAAAAAGGTATCGGTTCAGCACATCTAGACGGAATCTTGAATGCCTATAAAAATAATTTTGATTATTGTATTACAATGGATGCTGACGGAACGCATGATCCAAAGCATATTAAGCAAATGATAAGATTAATTAAATCAAGAAGATGTGCAGTAATAAATACATCAAGGTTTATAGAAAAAAAATCTTTAGAGGATTGGCCATTTTTTCGAAAATTATTAACAATTTTTAGATACTATCTTGTTAATCTTATTTTGAGCACAAAATTTGACTCATCTGGAGGATTTAGATGTTATAATTTAAAATTAATTAACAAAAATTTATTTAAGAAAGCTCAAAATAAGAACTATTTTTTTTTGATTGAGATTCTTTATATTTTAGAAAAAGGAAATTTTAGAATAATAGATATTCCTAATAAATTAAAATATAGAGTTGATGGTTCCTCTAAAATGAATATTTATTTTGTTTTTGAGTCTTTGTTAGCTCTCTTATATCTAAGATTTAGATCATTATGATTAAAAACAAGAATATAGAGTTTTCATTACTTCTATTAGTTATATTATTATTTGTATATTCTTATTTTTCAAAATTATATTTTCAACTCGAGCACATAGATGAAGTAAATTATTTAGCTGACTCAATATTATTATTTGAAGGCATGGTTCCATCTAGTAAACACGCTCCGTCAGGTTTTTCTACTTGGATTGGAACTACTTATTTAATTATAGAGTATATTTTCCAAACTATTAATCTTAAAGCATCAAGTGTTTCGGATTTATTAAATACTTATGATTATATAATTTATAAAAATTACAAAGATTTAACAAATATTAAGATTTCTCTTTTAATCTTAAACTTTTCATTGTTATTGTATTTTCTTTATAAGGATAAAGAAAGAATATTTGTTTATATTTTTTTGTTTATTTTCACTATTTTTTTTTTAATTACATTTTCTTTTTCAGGGAAGCCCTTTTTTACAGCAAGTTTATTTGCTGCATTATCATTGTTAATTAAAAAAAATAATCAAAAATTATCACTTATCTTTTTTGCTTTTGCTATTGCAGAAAATATAAGTTTCTTAGTAATTATATTTTATTTACTTAAAGATAATGAAAATAAGTTAAAAATTTCGTTAATTCTATTACCGTTTATTATTTTTTTAGCAATAGCACCGTGGTGGTCAATTTCATTATTTCAAAATCTTAAAATTATACTCCATTTCTTAATATCATCACCGAATTTTACACAAAACTCATTTGGAAATCATTTGTCTTTTTTAAGTATATTTTTTTATTTCTTTTTTATGTTGGCTTTGCCTCTTTTAAGTGAAATTAAATTAAAATTAAGTTTAATTTTAATTATTTCATTAATTATAATTTTTTTAATACTATTCCAGGGATTTTATTTAAGATGGTTTTTACCTTTTTTTTTAATTTTATCATTTGAAGCTTCTAAATTTAATGTGGCTAGTAAGTTCTTCTTTAAAATAATACTTTTAATAAGTATTTTATCAAATTTAATAATTTTTAATTTAACAGATTTTAAATCAGATTTAGAGATATTAAATGAAGAAAAAAACTCAAATTTCAAAAATATTTTATCAAGTGGATTGCTAATCGAAGAATTAAATTTTGATAAGTATTTAGATATTCAACTACCTTATGTAACTCAGTATAACAGTAAAAATATTAATTATTTTAATAATGAACAAGCACCTTTGTCTTTTTCTGAAGCAGGCAACCTTGAAAGATCATATATACGTAGATATGAATTTTTAGCAAAATATGATGATAATATTTCAAAAAAAAATAAATTTATTAGATACGAGACTGGTTTAAAAAGTAATATAATCTATTGGTGTAATAAAGTAGATCCAGAAAATATTTTTATAATTTTCAAAGCTAAAGACCCAAAAACTTGTGATGATTTCAAATGAGGCTAGTTGAGAAAGTTTTAAGAAAAAACTGGTTGGTATATATATTCTCAAGATATATCTATAACTTATTGTTTGTAAAATTTTTTTTTGAACCAGAGTGTGAAATATTTAATTATTTAAAAAATAAAAAAAAACTAACTATTATTGATATTGGTTCATCTGATGGAAGTTTTTCAAAAAATTTATCAAAAAAATTCTATAATTCAATATTTATTTGTTTTGAACCTTTAGAATTTCTCCATAAAAAGTTTAAACTTTATAATCAAAATAAAATTAAAACATATAAATTTGCCTGTAGTTCAAAAAAAGGTAAAACCAAAGTATATACACCTTATAAAAAAATTTTTGGAAATAAATTTTACTTAAAGTTTTTTTCTTCAATTAATAAAAGTTTTATAAAAAAAAATATCAAACAATATTTTAATAAAGATGATTTATATTTTAAATATGTTGCCACAACAGTAAAGCTCAAAAAATTAGATGATTTTAATCTTAAACCTAATATTATCAAGATTGACGTGGAAGGATACGAAGATGATGTTTTTAAAGGTGCTGTTCAAACCATTTTTAAATATTCACCTTTAATTTTAGTTGAAAACCCATCTAATTATTTAGATAAATCTCTCTATAATGCTGGTTATGTAAAGTATCAGTACAATATTAAGTTAAAGAAATTATCTCAAGTGATCAAGAATAATAAAAAAAGTTATAATTATTTATTTATTACCAAGAATAAGAAAAAATTATTAAGTAAAAACATTTTTATAAAACAATGATTTCAAGAAGTAGTAAATCTAATCTATTATCAAATAGAAATATTTTTTTTATACCAAATGAATAATAAAACTTTAATCTCAATAATAATACCTGTTTATAACGAGCAAAATCTAATTAAAAAATTACTTATTAAAGTAAATTCAATCAAGAATTTAAGGAAAGAAATAATTGTAATTAATGATGGGTCATCTGATAAAACTTTAAAGATTCTAAAAAATGACTGCAAGAAGCTTTATAACGTTCTTATAAATTATTCTCAAAATAAAGGTAAAGGATATGCATGTAGGAAAGGAATTAAAAGTGCGTCAGGCAAAATAATAATTATTCAAGATGGCGACCTAGAGTATGATCCAAAGAATTATCCTAAATTAATAAGACCTATACTACAAAGAAAATCAAATGTTGTATACGGTTCTAGGGTGCTAAAAGGTGGAAAAAGAATAAGACCTAAAACCTTAAGCTTTAAATTTAGAATATTTGCTAATCATTTTTTAACTTATTTATCGAATATTTTAAACGATCAAAATTTAACAGATGCCCACACTTGTTATAAAGTTTTTACTAAGGATGTCATAAAGAAAATTAAACTTAAAGAGGATGGTTTTAATTTTTGTCCAGAATTAACATCTAAATTTTCTAAGCTTAAAGAGAAAATAATTGAAGTACCAATTGATTATTATGGTAGAACAGTTGAAGAAGGTAAAAAGATACAATTTTTTGATGGTATAAGAGCTATTTTTTGTCTTTTAAAATACTAGAATAATTCCTGAACTTAAAATATTAAATAATTAATTCTTAACTACAAAAAACTTATAATCATTTTGTATTTTAAAATTCTTAAAATTTATCTCCCAGTTAGAGCATAGATTTCTGTCATACATGCATGAATATTTAGATTTAGTATACACAAACAAATCGTCTTTAAAGATCTCTTTATAACCTCCTGAGTTTTTTGAAAAAACTTCTGGCCATGCTGGATTTGAAAAGCTATTGGCTATTCTGTTTCCATTTATAAGTACTAAAACAGTTATTAAAAAAAATATAATTTTTTTATTTATATTTATTAATTTATTTTTGGTTATTATTTTACTAAAAAAAATAATGGTACTAATTGTCAATGTTAGAATTATAAATAAAACACCATACCTATATATTGGAAATTTCAAAAACCAATACAGCACACTAATTACTAAAAAAAAATTCATAGAATGAATTTTTTTATCTAATTTTTTAACTCTGGATTTATCTTTGATATAAATACAAAATAAGAGGTAAATTATTATAAATAATAAATATGGGCTAATTTTATTAATTATTATAAAAAAATGATTCTCAAACCAAATTTTTGTCCAGGCAAAATTATCATTAAAATCATCCATAGTTACCTCTTTATCTTTTTTTAACTTAATCAGATCCATATATCCTTTAGATGCTGCCTCACCTGCAATTTCATAAAACTCAGTTTTTTCTTTATCAGCCCAACTTAAATTATCGAAGCAAGTAATTTTCATTGGATAGACTAAGCATCCGGTGTTTATAGTGGTTTTCAATAACCACAAAAAAATAATTATTGGCAGTATAAAAAATTTTTTATCTATTTTTTTCCTTTTAATGAATTTGATAAAAATAATATATCCAGGTAAAGCTACTAAAATTATTAAAAATGGCTTAATCAAAAAACTAAAAACAATAAATAATAGACTGATAAATAAAAATATTTCTTTTTTCTCAAAAATATATTTTGTGTAATAGATGATTGAAAGTGTTCCAAAAATAAATCCTGGTACATCATTTCCGTAATTTGAATATCTATCAAGGTGAGTAACAGAAAAAGCCAATATAAAAAAAATTAATAAATATAAAAAATTTATAGTTTTAAAGTTTAATAATTTATATGTAATAAAAGTAAGAAAAGTTCCAGATATCAGGGCAGGCATTATTATTATACCTCTCTCAATGAAAATAAAATTATTTAAAAATGCAGAGCTATATTGAATAACTGAAATGTGTCCAAATCTGAAATGTAAATTAGATAATCCAAAAATAATTTTTTCTGAATTTATTATTTTTATAAAAGGCAAATGATATAATGCTGCATCTGGCATAAAATTATTTGATTTATATATAAATAATGATGAAATTAATATTATGGGCAAGATTATTAAAAAAAAATTTTTATTAAATTCTTTTTGGTATTTAAAAAAACCATAAAAAATTATTATTGTAAAAATAAGTGTATTTATTTTTTTTTCTAAAGGATAAATAAAATTTATCATTAACGATAAAATACTAATAAAAATTATTCCTATGAATATATTGAAAATTTGATTTTCGTTAGGGTTAACTGTAGTTATATCCTTTAAAAAAGTATTAGTTATTATTTTGCCAGCAGACCAAAATAAAATTGTTGTTAAAAATACAAAGATAACTATTTTTATTAATTCAATCATTTAAAATCACTTTAAGTTCTTTTGATCAAATTTCTAATAAATTAACTATTTTTCATTGAAAAAATGAATTTTTGAACTCAAATAATTTTATTTACAACCCGAACTAATTTTCATATAAAACTTTGCCTGGTGATTTTTGCGAAAGGGTTATACCCGATCCCATTCCGAACTCGGAAGTCAAGCCTTTCTGCGCCAATGGTACTTTGTCTTAAGACAC